>OLID01000412.1_pt1 | contig 18927 bp, 8 predicted proteins | sample 1609361 | NCBI WGS metagenome assembly OLID01 (sample SAMN05416778, study PRJEB24817) | seawater metagenome | isolation source: Sea water | place: Canada:Atlantic | collected 2013-07
AGATTTCTGCCTGTCTCGTGGGCTCGGAGATGTGTATAAGAGACAGATACAATAGTATTTCCTTCATTTGGTGTTGCATTATTAACAGTTAAATTAGTTGTTAAATTTACACTAGGAACATTAATTTGTGCGCTTAAAACATCTCCCACAATTGTTGGATCTGATTGATCTCCTTTTGCTGTTGTTGTAGTATTAACTATTGCTGTTTGAGAAACTCCAGTTCCTGAATCTACAGTTGCTGTAATGTTTATGGTTTTAATTCCAGTGTTTGCTATAGTTCCAATTGTCCAAAGGCCAGTTGTGTTATTGTAATTTCCGGAGGCATCATCTGTTACATAAGTTACGCCTTTAGGAAGTTTATCAGTTAAAGAAACATTTGTTGCCTCTGAAGTACCATTATTAGTAACTTGAATTGTATAAATAATTGTATCACCTTCATTTGGTTTTGCATTGTTTACAGATTTTACAGTTACCAAGTTTGAACTTGTTACATTGATAGCTACTGATGTGATATCTCCAACAGTAGTTGGATCTGATTGATTTCCCGTCGCTGTAGAACTTGTGTTTGTAATTGTAGTGCCTCCAGTTCCAGAATTTACCATAGCTGTAATGGTTAGAGTTGCTGAATTACTATTTGTTAAACTCAACCCATTCCATTCTCCAGAACCAACATTGTAGACACCAGATGAAGCGGTGTGACTAACATAGGTAATACCAGTTGGTAAGTTGTCAATTAGGCTAATTCCGGTTGCATCACTTGCCCCATTATTTGTTATTTTTAAAGAATACTGAATTATATCTCCTTCATTTGGGGAATTATTGTCTACTGATAAAGCAGTAACTAAATCAGTATTTGTAACAATAATTGTTTCTGACACATCGTCTGCTGATGTATTTAAATCTGTTTGTGTTTGTGTATGAGAAATAGTATTTGTTAAACTTAATCCGCCAGCTCCAGTATCTACCGTTGCATTTACTTTTAAAGTTTGAACATCGTTTACATCTAAGGTAGCAATATTCCAATTTGGAGATGTCCAGCTACCTTTAGTTGCAGTAACTGTACCAAAGGTTAAACCATTAGGTAAGACATCCGTCAATACAAAATTGTTTACTTGGGCTCCTGATTTATTTTCAACTGTAATGGTATACGTTACCGTATCTCCAACATTTGGAGTGGAGTTATTTACTGTTTTAGATACAACAATATCTGATGTGTTTGAAACTGTAATTGTTTTACTAAGAGTATCTGACACAGCATTAGGATCTGATTGATCTCCAGTTGCTGCAGTTGTTGTATTAGTAATTGTAGTTCCGCCCTTTGCTATATTAACAGTCGCTTTTATCAATAACGTTTTTGTTGTATGTGCAGAAATATCACCTAAGGTCCAAACTCCAGAACCTTTATTGAAGTTTGTTCCAGTTGGTGCAACAAAACTATCAAAAGTAACTCCACTTGGTAAGTTAGAAGTTAAACGAACATTAGTGGCATCACTAGAACCTTGGTTATTTACTGCAATAGCGTAGGTTATTAATTCACCTTCACTAGGTGTTGTATTATCAACGCTAATAATTGTTACTAATTCTGAACTAGAAACACTTATCGATGCACTTAAATTATCTCCAACTGTGATTTGATCTGTTTGATTTCCTTTTGCTGCAGTTGTTGTATTTGTTATTGTTGTTCCGCCTTTACCAACATCTACAGTTGCATCAATATTTAACTTAATAGTAGCGCCATTAGCTAAATTTCCAATTGTCCAAATCCCTGAACCGACATTATAAGTTCCAGAAGCATCGTCATTAGTATAGGTAATGCCTGTTGGTAAAATATCTGTTAAGTTCACTCCGGTAGCATTATTAGGTCCGTTATTAGTTACACTTATTGTGTATCTAACTGCATCTCCTTCATTAGGACTTGTAGTATTAACTGTTTTAGTTGTTACTAAATTTGCGCTTGTAACTGTTACTGTCGCATCAAAGTCATCAGCTGTAAGATTTGAATCTGTTTGCGTTTGACTATTAGAAATTGTATTTGTTAAATGTTGTCCTCCAGTATTTGCTCCAACAACTGCTTTAATGGTTAGTGTTTCTGTAACACCTTTTGCCAAAGAGTTGATCGTCCAATTTGGAGACGTCCATATTCCATTACCTGGAGTTACAACTCCATATGTTAATCCATTTGGCAATGTGTTTTTGATAACCAGATTCTTTACTAAAGATGGTCCATTATTAGTCGCTGTAATTGTAAAAGTTACTGTGTCGCCTACATTTGGAGTTGCATTATCAACATTGTTTGTAACCACAATATCCGCAGAATTTCCAACAGTGATACTTGCAGAACTCGTATTGTTTGTTGTATTAGGATCTTTATAATCTGCACTTGCTGCTAAAGTTGTATTTGTGATTGTTGTCCCTGCGGTACCATTATTAACTGTTGTTGAAATCGTTAATGTCGCTTCAGAACTCTTAGCTAAACTTCCTATAGACCATACTCCAGCGCCACTATTAAAGACTCCACTAGCTGTAGCATGACTTACGTACGTTACACCTGTAGGTAAATTGTCCGTTATTGAAACCCCAGTTGCTTTACTCGGCCCATTGTTTTTAACTATTAGCGTATATATAATTGTGTCACCTTCGTTTGGACTTGCTTTGTCAACAGTTAAATTAGTAACTAAATCATTGCTAATTACATTAAAAGAAGATGATAAATCATCATTCGCTGTTGTTGTATCTGCTTGAGTTGCACTGGCCGTTTGTGAGATTACATTGGTAATTGTTTTTCCTCCAGAACTAGCATCAACAGTTGCTAGGATATTTATAGATTTTGAAGCACCATTTGCTAATGTTCCAATTGTCCAAACTCCTGTAGCAGAAACATAAGAACCTGAACCAGTATCGGAAACATAGGTAGTTCCAGCTGGTAATTTATCTATTAAAGTAATTGAAGTAGCTGTACTCGGTCCATTATTAGTAACTGTTAACGTATATGTTACCGTATCTCCAATATTGACATTGCTACTATTAACAGTATTGGTTGTTACTAGGTCTGCACTTACTACGTTTATCGTTTCTGATAAATCATCTCCAACTGTTGTTGGATCAGATTGGTCTCCACTTGCTGCAGTAGTTGTATTTGTAATGGTTGTATTTCCAGTGCCAGAATTAACCGTTGCAGTAATATTTATTGTTGATGTTGCTCCTGCAGATATATTTCCAATAGTCCATATACCTGAAGTTGAATTATAAGATCCAGAATCATCACTTTTATATGTAAGCCCTTGTGGTAAACGATCTGTTAAACTTACATTAGTTGCATTATTACCCGCATTATTATTTACCGAAATAGTGTAAATAATATCTTGTCCTTCTGTTGGATTAGAAACGTTGACTGTTTTTGAAGTAATTAAATCAGTACTTGAGACAGTGATTGCTGCAGATAAATTATCTGCAGTTGTATTTGAATCTGATTGATCTACAAGTAGGGAAGAAGCAGTGTTTGTAATTGTAGTTCCTCCTGTTCCTGTATTCACAGTAGCATCAATAATTAGTAATGCACTTGCGCCGTTATTTAGTGTACCAATTGACCACAATCCTGACCCGGTATTATAAGTTCCTTGATTGGCTGAATAACTAACATACGTTACACCAACTGGTAATACATCTGTTATTTTAACATTTGTTGCGGTACTAGAACCTGTTTTATTTGTTACAGTTATAGAATACGAAACGGTATCACCAACATTAGGCGTTGCGTTGTTTACAGTTTTAGTAGCAAATAAATCTACGGAGGTTACTTTTATTGTTGCAGTTGTATCATCAATTGTTACATTAGAATCTGTTTGCGTTTGCGTTTTTGTAATTGTATTTGTAATTGTATTTCCACCTTGATCTGATTTTACTGTTGCTTGAATAATTAAATTTTTTGTATCTCCATTGGCTAAAGAAGCTATTGTCCAAGTAGAGTTTCCAGTATTCCAAACTCCTGTTCCTGCAAACTCATTTACAAAAGTTAAACCAGCAGGTAACACATCGTTAATTACTAAGTTAGTTACATTAGTGGGGCCGTTGTTAGTTACTGAGATTGTATAATTAATTGTGTCTCCTGCATTTGGAGTTGCATTGTCGACCGTTTTACCCAAAACAATATCTGAACTATTATTTACAACAATTGTTGCTGTGTAAACATCTCCAACTATTGATGCATCTGCTATGTTACCAACAGCAGCTGATGTTGTACTAGTTATGGTATTTCCTCCCGTGTTCACATCAACTTTAGCAATGATTTTCAATACTTGGGTAGTACTGTTAATTAAACCACCAATATTCCATAGACCATTTCCGAAATTATAAGTTCCGCTAGTTACAGTATGAGATTGATATGTTACTCCGGTTGGTAATAAATTAGTTAAGCTAACACCAGTGTCATTAAGAGGTCCATTGTTTGTCACGTGTAATGTGTAGGTAATTAGATCTCCTTCATTTGGTGTTGTATTATTTACAGTTAATACGGTTACTAAGTTAGCATCAGAAACAAATATTGATGCGTTTAAATCATCTCCTGCTGTAGTTGGATCGGCTTGATCTCCAGCTGCTGCTGTAGTTGTATTTGTAATGGTTGAATTTAAAGTACCTCCATTTACTGTAGCTGATATTTCAATAGATGCATTAGCTTTTGAAGCTAAACTACCAATAGTCCAAACACCAGTTCCAGAAACGTAAGAACCTTGAGATGTAGTGTTACTAACATATGTTACTCCCGTTGGAAGTAAATCGGTTAAGCTGACGTTTGTTGCTGCGGTAGCAGAATTATTACTAACATGAATTGTATATTTAATAGTATCAGCTTCATCTGGAGCGCTATTGTTCACTGTTTTTACTGTAATCAAATTCACACTGGTAACACTTATCGTAGAAGACAAAACATCACCTGTTTTAGTTGTGTCAGTTTCCGTTGATGTAACTGAACTTATTGTATTCGTAATATGTGACCCCGCAGTTCCTGCGTCTACAGTTGCATTAATCTCAAGAGTTTTTGTTGTTCCACTAGTTAGAGTACCAACAGTCCAAATACCTGTTAATAGGCTGTAAGGTCCTGAACTTGATGATGACAAGACACTTACACCAGAAGGAAGCAAATCTTTTATTAAAATATTGGTCGCTGTATCTGTACCAGAATTAGTCACACTAACATTGTACTTAATGGTTTGTCCTTCATTAGGAGTTGTATCATCAACAGAAATTGTGGTCACTAAATTGATGCTTTTCACAGTAATACTAGCACTTGCAGGTAATGTGTTTGTTGCACTTTGGTCTGTACTTATTTTAGTGACAGCTTTAGAAATGGTTGTTCCTGCTGTTCCTGAATTTACAGTTGCCGTAATTTCTAAACTGGTATTTACTCCATTAGCAATAGCAGCCGGATTCCAAATCCCCGTTGCAGAGTTATAAGTTCCAGCGCCATTATCAGAAACATAAGTGACACCTGAAGGTAATATTGAAGTTAGTGCAATTCCGTTTGCTGTATTTGCACCTGCATTTGCAATATTTATAGTGTATTTAATAGTATCTCCTTCATTTGGTGTTGTATTGTCAACAACAATTGTTGTAGTTAATGTTGCTTGATTTACGGTGATTCCTGTAGACAAAACATCTCCTGTAGTTGTTGGGTCAGTTTCTGTTAATGTCCTTACAATTGTTGCGTTTATTGAATTTCCTGATTGACCAGTATTTACTGTTCCTATAATATGTAACGTAGTACTTGAACCTTTCGCTAAGTTGCCAATTGTCCAAACACCTGTTCCATGAATATAATCCCCTGAACCATCATCTGATTTATATGTTATTCCAGTTGGGATCGTTGCTGAGGTGATTTGAACATTAGTAGCATCACTTGGTCCGTTATTTGTAACTCTAATTTGATAGGTTATATCATCTCCTTCATTAGGTGTTGCATTATCTAAAGATAGAATTGTGATTAGGTTAGCTTGGGCAACAGGTGTAGCATTAGTTGTTGCATAATCATCTTCAGAAGTGTTCCCATTTCCAGCAAAAGAGTCTGGATCACTTTGATCTGCAAAGGCTACCTCTGCTGTTTGAGTATATTCACCCGTTGCATTTAAAGTTGCTGTGATTGCAAGTGTTGGAGAAACCCCGTTGTTGATAGCGCCAACAAACCAATTTCCAGTAACTGCATCATAGGTTCCTGCGCTTGCTGTTGCGCTGACAAAAGTATAGCCATTAGAAAGTTTACTTTTTACATCTACATTGGTTGCATTACTTGGTCCATTATTTGTTGCTGTAATTGTAAAAACTACAGTAGCACCAACATTTGGTGTCGCATTATCAATTTGCATTGCTAAACTAATATCTGCTTCATCGTTGACAGATAATAATACGGTTGCTGATTTTTTTACACTAGTTGCTGAATTGGTTACTTCATAAATTACGGTAACATCTTTTCCTGCTTCTGCCAAGGTTGGTGTATACGTTAATTTTCCCGTAAGATTATTAAAAGCAATAGTTCCTGCAGCTGTTCCACCAGTTGATGTAATTGTTGTGTTTGCTCCTGGTAAGAAATCATCATTTGATAAAAGGTCTACTTCTGTTGCCTGGCCTAATTTTACAGTTGCAGTATCATTATTAGCGACTGGTAAATATGGATTTGAATCTGTTCCATTTAAATTTCCATCATTGTCAATGTCTGGATCGGTAGTATCTGGTAAGCCATCTAAATCTGTATCTTTTTGAACAACAATTGTAACAATACCAATTGAACAATTGGTTGGATCTGCTTTTTCACAAATTTGATATTGTAGGAAATATATTCCTTCTGTAACTGCAGCTGTCATATCAACAGCCCCTGTTGCTGTGTTTAATGCAATTCCTGCATTTGTGGTACTTATCTGTGTAAGATTTAAATCCGCTATACTTGCCGCAATATGATTTACAAAATCATTCGTAATAACATTAACAATGTTTGTTGCTGCTTTTTGTTCAACCAATGATGCTGAATCACTATTTGCATTTATTATATGTGAATTCACTATTAATAATGCCTGACTTGAAGTTAAATCCGAATCACAAACATAAGATGGTGTTGTAATAACTGTTCTATAGGCATTGCCATTAAAGGTGTCATTTGTTGGAGTAACTGTTAACAATGAGGTTGTAGCTCCTGCATAATTAGCATTATCAGTAATGTTTGCCCAAGTACCTACGCCACCTACTTGTACTTGCCATTGATAAATGACATCTGTTCCTGTACCGCTAGTATTGACTGCAGTTTTAAAAATAACTGATTTATTAATGTTTGTCAGGTGATCTTTCGGTTGTGTTGAAAAACCTGTTGCTGCTTTAGATGCTTGTATAAAATCGTTGGTTCCGTTGCTGTCATTGTCTGTAGGTAAAGTAGTATAGGTAGCACCAGTTAATCCGGCAGTTGTTACCAGTCCGTTTGCGTCTACCCCTGGGTTAGCGCCAAAATCGGCTGTTGAACCATAGACTTCTTTGGTATCAGAACAACCATCGTTGTCTGAATCGGTATCTAAAGAATTAATGATTCCATCAGCATCGGCATCAGAATTGATAGCGTCTTCAATAGTGTCTAAAATTCCATCATTATCATCATCCAAATCGTTTACATCTGCAACTAAATCACCATCAGAATCTTTTAGAATGGTAACCGTAATGACCCCTTTATTTACACTAGTTGTGCAGTTAGTCGGGTCTGCAATTTCACATAACTGATAATCTAAAGTATACACTCCAGGGATTAAAGTCCCATCGGTAGTAACTTCACCGGTTGTGGTATTTAATGTTAATCCACTAATTGAACTACTTAATAATGTAATGGTTGCATTTGTTGGTGTTGCTGCTATACCATTTATTACATCATTGGATAATATATTTGCAATAACCTGCCCCGTACCTTTTTCCACAAAAGACACAGGATCTGCACCAAGAACTATATCATGCGATTTAATAGTCAGCTGAGCAGAGTGAGAAGTAATGTCGGAATCACAAGCATACGAAGAGGTTGATATTTTAGCTCTAAATAAATCACCATTCTGTGTAGACTTAAGGTTTGAAACAGTCAGTGTTCTAGTTGTAGACCCAGCATAATTTGCTCCATCAGTTATTGGTGTCCAACTTGCAGCACCTTGTTTTTTTTCTTCCCATTGATACACAAAAGCTGTTCCTGTACCTGAGATATCTGGCACCACAGTAAAACTAGCGGTATCTGTTATTAATTTATCTGTTTGACTTATTGGCTGTGTAGTAATGCCATTTATTTTTTGACTTGTTTGTCTATAGTCAGCTGTTCCATTCGTGTCGGAATCTGCTGGTGCACCATAAGAAGCACCGACAACCTTACCATCTGCATCAACAGTTGGAGTTCCAGTTCCAAAGATTCCGTCTCCATCAGCATCATTCCCTAATCCGTAAGCTTCAGTAACATCCTTACATCCATCTCCATCTGAATCTAAATCTAATGAGTTTGATAAGCCGTCTAAATCTATATCTGTTCCTGGACACGAACTAAGAGGGATTGCTGTATAAATTAGATTCATTGCCAATTTATCATTGTCATTAACAATGCTAGATCCACTCGAAATTCCGCCTACAGAAGTTAAAATATCTACATCGGATATTAAAATATCATTGTAAATTCCATCTTTAATAATTACTATTTCATTATTTTGATCCAATGCTAATACTGCATCATTTTTTGAAGGGTCTGCAGAATAGATCGCCTGAAAAGAACCTCCTTGATTGAACTGTCTAACTTTTCCAAAAGGACCATTAAACACACTAGTTGCAGCTCCTATTGTATTTGGTGTATCTGGGTTTGTATTCCCAGTTTTTAAAGTTCTACCCCAATTAATTGATGATGCTTGTGTCACAATAACAGTCTTACTAGGATCAGCAGACCATGTTTTAATAGCTGAGAATTCTGCACTAGAAAGCCAAGATTCAATAGTAGGTACTTTATCAATCCCTCCAATAAAAACAGCATCTAAATTTAAAGCATCAAGATCGGCTTTGGTAATGGGATTGGCTGTGATAGGCACTAAAACAATTTTTGTTTTCACAGTTCCTATTGGTCCAAAATTGAAAGGATTTTCAAGCTTACTTTTTAACCCCGTCATGTTTTTACCGTCTATAGTATAACCGCTATCAGTATCTAAATCTCTGGAGTTTGGAACATATCCTAAGCGCATTTGTGCTGGTAATGTACAAGTTCCTTCTTCAGTATCTAAGATTCCATCATTGTCATCATCTAAATCATTGATGTCTGCAACACCATCTAGGTCTGTATCATCTAAAACAGTAACCGTTACTGTAGCTGTTTGACAATTTGTTGGGTCTATAATTTCACAAATAGAATATTGAACGGTATAAACTCCCGCAGGTGTTCGAAGTGAGTTAATTACAATTATTCCTCCTGCACTATCAAAACTTATAGCACTGTTTCCTACTTTTGAAAGCTTTACATTTGTGTTTATTAAAGGTTTATTCCCTGATATCAAGTCGTTATCTACAATACTTACAGTTGCAAAAACTACAGTCTTATTTTTTACAAGTGTTATCGCATCATCATTTGCAACTATAGTATGCGGTGTTACATTTAATACTGCTTCAGTTGAAGTTACTCCTGTAAAAGAAGGTATTGAAGGTGTTGAGATTTTCGCATAAAATTTATCACCATTATTTGCAGGCAAATAGCCTGTAACGGTTAATGTTTTTGTTGTTACTCCAGTATAAATTCCCGTATTTGTTAGTAAAACTTCTGCAGTTGTACCCGCTTTTTTAGTATACCATTGTACTGAAGGTGCTGTTCCAGAACCAGTTGTACTGAAATCTACTGTAAAAACAGCTGGATTATCAATAATTGAACTAACATCTGTGGGCTGAGTTGTAATGCCGCCAAATGTTTGACTTGATTGAAAAATATCTAAGATACCATTTCCATCATTGTCCTTTGGGATATTAGTATAAACATTCCCTGCAACACCAGCCGCAATTACCAAACCGTTGGCATCTACAGTTGGAATGCCTTTTCCAAAAATCCCATCATTATCTGAATCATAAGTTGGGCCATATACTTCACTTACATCTTTAATTCCATCTCCATCTGAATCTAAATCTTTCGCATTTTCTATTCCATCATTATCTGAATCTGGTCTGTCAAAGATGCTTGCTGCTACCTTAATCGTAAACGTATCGTTACTAGTTGCTCTTCCATTAACCACAAAAGGATTTACAATGGTAGCACTGAGTTTAGCCGTAAATCCAGATGCAGCTGTATTGGATCCAGAGGTAATCGTTACAGTTTTACCATTTGAAGATATAGAACCTGTAGTGCCTGGTTTTAAGGCAAAGCTATTTAATGCTTGATTAAATGTAAGCACATTTCCTGTACTTACCCAACTTACATCAACGGTTACTTCCTCTAAATCCAAAAGTGTAGCAGTTCCTTGAGGAGTAAACGTAAAAGTGTTATCGGACCCAGCTGCTGTTAACGCACAAGAAATTTCTTTTCCTCCGTTGAAAAAATCGGAAGCGTTTCCTACACCCCCATTGCCTGAGTTACCAACATTTTGAAAAGCAATATTATAAGTAACACTTCCCGAAATACTTGATAAAGTTCCTGTAACATTACCTGTTCCGCTACCAGTATTAAATGCAGTACCTACAGTTGTGGCTTTTGCCCCTTCAACAGTATCTAAAATTCCATCGTTGTCTTCATCCAAATCATTAAGATCTGGAACGCCATCATTGTCTTGATCTGGTGATGCAAAAAAGGAGACATCAGAACCATATGAAACACCAACCCCATTGGTTGATTTTATTCTATAATGATATTGCTGTCCTTTAGTTAATCCTGATAAGTTTGCTGTTATTGAAATGGCACTTGTACCAGAATTTGAAGCTGGAGAAGGTGTAATTGTAGTTCCGTAAGAAGTACTTGTTCCATATTCAAATTCAAACGTAGATAAGCTCCCTTGAGGATTTACTTCTCCGACTAAAGTAGCTGAGGTAGACGTAACGTTTATTGGAGGTTCTGTAGTTACAGAAGATAGCGCAGCGCCAATTTGTGCTGGAGTAAGTGCTTTGTCCCACATTCTTATACCTCTTACGGTTCCCCCAGGAGAATGTTCATAACTTGTATGGGTATCATCCATAAAAAAGCGGAGCTCATGCTTTCCATTAATCAACTGAGGTACAGATGCATCAGAAAGATCTTGTTTATCATACACAAGAGTAACTGTACCGTTTGGCTCAACAACATATACTTTGATGTTTTTCGCTGGTGTTCTTACTAGAACAAAATCATAAAATGTATTGGGTGAGTAGAAAATACTTGAATTTTTCCCAAAAGGATGAAATTCTAGGTTGTGATTTTGAAAATACAATCCATTATCAACTCCTACCCCTTTAAACGAAAGTATTTTTTTATAATCAGAACCAGTTTCTTTAAAACTAATTCTAAAACCTAATGAATAATGAGTTGGATCAGGTAACTGATCTGTCAATAACACTAGTCCACCTCCTGGATTAGAGGCTTGAACCCATGTAAAACTATTAGGGTTAGTCCCATAACTAGAAGAGGTTAAATTCACAGGACTTAAAATTATACCTGTAGGGCTTGTATCGTTTAGGTTGCCATTAAACTCAAAGTTGTGAATTAGTCGCTGTGCAAATGAGTTTGTTGTAAAAATTAGCAGCAATAAAAGTAATAACCCTTTTAAGTATCTGGTGTTTTGGTTTCGTTTGTTTTTCATATAATAGCGCCTTTTAACCTTTGGCCAAAATTAGTTGTTTAGAAGAGTAACTTGTTAAAAATAATCATTCTACTAATATTACACAATAAATATTTTAACAATTATTTAAGGATTAGACTTTTTAAAGATAATAGGCGAACAATTTAAGTTCTTCAATTCCTTTTCATCTATTAAGATTAGTGCCTTCTGAAGGCTGGTGTTCTGTCATTGTTCGAACAATCGTATAAACTCTGTGTCTCAAAATTTACAATTTCAATCAAAAAAGAAAAACATTTTTAGTTGTGTTTATTAAAAAACCTCTAACAGTCAAAGTGTTAGAGGTTTTTGTAATTTTACTGAGGTGTCGAGCGGATATCAAACACCTTTTTTATTAATTCTTAGTTATTCTTAAAACTGCTACTAACCCTTTATTTAAAAGGAGTGGGTGACACAATAAAAACAAATAAGTAATAACTGAAACATAAAATGTGGGTAATATTGTGGGTAATATTTTAAACGAAAAGAACTACCTTTGCTGTGATAAAAAACCAATAAATGGCTAATATAAATTTCAAATTAAACAACGGAAAAACTACTGAAAAAGGAAAAGAGTATTCCATTTACATTAGATATAGGTTCGGAAGAAAAGTAGATATTAGAAAAGCAATAGGATTTAAATCAAAGTCAGAAGATTGGAATAGTGAAAAACAAGAAGTAAAAAATAGAATCCATATAAAAAATCGTGCTAAAATCAATAATCTTATCAAAACCTTAATTAGAAGAATTGAAGATTTTGAGGACAACCTGCTCCAAAAGGGTAAGCAACCCGATCAAAAATACGTAGAAAGAAATTTTAAAACTTTCTTTGGAAGTAATGATGATAAATCAAATCCAAAAAACTTATTTGACTTTATTGGCGCTCTACAAAAACGCCCAGATATAAAAAAATCTAAAACAAGTGGAACTTTAAAGAACTATTTGATTACTGAAAACATACTAAAACGATTCAACAATGAAGTTTATAAAATCGATTTCGATAACATTGACATAGATTTTTATAACGATTTTATAGATTGGTGCGAAAAACAGAATTTAACTAGGAATTATATAGGAAAACTCGTACAAACTTTTAAGTTTTTCTTAAATACAGCTACTTTAGAAAAAATAAACACAAATTTAGAATTTAAAAATCCACGTTTTAAAGTTATTAGAGAAGAGGTCGATAATGTTTATCTATCACTAGACGAACTAAACAGCTTAAACAGGTTAGACCTAACTAAACTCCCTAAATTAGAGCAAGCAAGAGATCTATTTTTAATTGGTGCTTATACGGGTTTAAGAGTATCTGACTTTAATTATCTCAACAAAGAAAATATATACGATTATGAAGGAACGACATTTTTAAAATTAGAAACTAAAAAATCACCTAAAAAATTAGTAATTCCACTTCGCCCAGAGGTAAAAGCAATTTTAAAAAAACACGGTGATAAACCACCAAAACACATGCCTGACCAACAAATTAATTATAAAATAAAAGAGGTTTGCGAAAATGCTGGAATTGATGAAAAAACAAGTATAAAAAAAACCATTGGTGGTAAAGAAGTAACTAAGAAGAGTTTTAAATTCGATTTAGTAAAAACCCATACTGCTCGTAGATCATTTTGTACAAATGCTTATTTAAGTGGAATGAATCCAATCGATATTATGCAAATTAGTGGACATTCTAGCGTGAAGACATTTTTAAACTATATCAAAGCAGACGCCCTACATAAAGCAGTTAAAATAGGAACACATCCTTTTTTTCAAGGAAAATAATATTTAAAAATGGCAGGATTCAGAGAAGCAAGTTTAGCAATTGAACATTTACTAAATACCGACAAAGAAGAGTTTACAAATAAGACAGAAGATGTTTTATCTGAATTTATAAAAGAATTAAATTTAGCAATAGAGGAATTTGAAATCATCAAAAGACATGCATATAGAGATTATACCAAACGAAATTCAGATTTTAAAATACTTAAAATAAAAAGTAAAATTCAAGAAATAGAGGAGGTAAAAAAAGAAATTTACAGCAAAGTAAAAATAATTAATGATCAAAAATCAAATTTAGTGCACCCTTTTGCAGATGATGAAACTTTTGAACTTTTCAAATACATCGTGGTAAAATGGAATTACAATTATGGTCAAAAATGGGCGGATATTTGGAATGAACTTAATTTTTCTAACAAATACAGAGCTCCTTTTAAAAACGATTACCAAGCTTTTATTATAAAAGACTATGAGTACACAGGAAAATTTCAGTACGATAAAATTAAAACAGATAATAACGAAAACAGAAACCGATTAATAGAGATTATAGGAAAATTTAGTGAAAAATAGACCTATTTAACTCTCCGATTTACAACACATAAATTTAGAAATTTGCACATATAAACTCTAAATCAGTTGTAAATGATAGAATCAACAATTATTCAATTATCGCCAAAAGAATTGGCAAACTTCATTAGCTGTGAGCTAAAGATGGAACTAATAAAGTTCACAGCAAATCCGAAGATTAAAAACCTAATCTCAACGGACAAACCCCATCTCACTCGAAAGGAAACTAGTGAATTTTTCGATGTTAGTCTGAATTGCATCAATGACTGGAGCAAAAAAGGAATCTTAAACCCGAAAAAAGTAGGACAACGAACTTATTTTGAAAAGGCTCACTTACTAGATGTACTGTTCACTTAAAAACATATAACATTAACTAATTTATACTGTCATTCTAGAGGGCATATAATTTGGTTTACGTTAGCTGTAATGAAAATTCAGTATTAAAACTCTGTATTGGCTATAGAACGTGTACAGATAATCTCACCTTAAGTTAAACGCTATAAAATTTTAAAAAACCTAATCTCTGTGCACCAGTTGGAAATTTCTGATTCTAATAAAGAACTAATCACCCAACTGATGTACACAAACAAATAAAAACATAAAAATGAAACAAGTACAATTAATAAGCATCAGCCTAGAAGAGCTCAACTTATCAATCTTTAATTATATCGACAAGAAGATCGATGAGTTAAAAAAACTCTTCCAACCAAAAGAACCTACAAAATACCTTACCAGGCAACAAGTAGCAGAAATGTTATGTATGGACATCTCAAGTGTTCATAACATGACTAAAAAAGGAATACTCCAGAAGCATCAGATTTCTGGCAGAGTTCTTTACATTAGATCAGAGGTAGAAAGTTCAATTATTAAATTAAAAAACTAATTGGCTATGACAAATTCTATCTCAAAAGCTATAAAAAGCTCAAAAAACAAATTACCAGGAAACTCCAAGCGTAACCAAAGAAAGCCCATCAACCCAAAAGCACAGTTTTCCAACAGAGATATTTCCAAAAAGTATCCAAAACTTAATAAGAAATGCTGAGGAAACTGTTGGATATAATCCAGAGTATTTAAGTGCTGGAATACTTTCTACCTGTGCTACTGCCATTGGTAGTTCTGTAAGATTGTTTAATGGATCCTATTACAATCCTCCAATTTTATGGTTAAACATTATTGGACGTTCTGGTGATGGAAAAACACATCCTTTAAAATTTGCTAAACAACCTATTTCAGAAATGGATAAAAAAAGCTTTTCTAAGTTCCATTCTGATATGCAGAAATATTCTAATTCTGAGGATAAAAAAGAAGAGAAGCCTCTTTATATTAAAACTATACTTAGTGATTTTACTCCAGAAAAACTATCAGAAAGTCTTCAGCATAACAAAAAAGGAGTATTAATTTTTAGAGATGAACTATTAGGATGGATCAAAAGCTTTGATAAGTATAAAAAAGGAGGCGATCAACAAATGTATTTAGAATTTTTTAACGGAGATGCCATTTCTGTTGACAGAGTCTCGAAAGCTCCAATTCGGGTTGAAAGACCTAATGTAAATATTCTTGGAGGTATGCAGCCAAAAGTTTTAAAGGATATGGCTGCTAATAACAGAGAAGATGATGGTTTTTTAGCTCGTTTCTTATTTGTATACCCTGAAAATCTAAAGCCAAATATATTTACTGGTAAACAAATAGATAAAGACCAATATCAAAGCTACAATAAACTGATTCAAGATTTATTTACTATTGCAGATAAAACTCTAAAGACAACAGAAAGCCAAATAGAAATTTACAAAGAATGGCAAAGTGAAAAAGTTAAAGAGTGTCATCAAGATGATCTAGAAGCATTAATACAATCAAAGTTAGAAACCTATGTTTGGAGACTTGCTTTAATTCTAGAGATAGTAGAGCAAACATCGAAAGATAACTTTAGTGATGAATTATCGGACAGTAGCTTAAATAATGCTTTAATATTAGTAGAGTATTTTAGAAATAATGCTTTACGTGTATACGACAAGCTTTCTTCTACAAATCCACTAGATAGATTTCCTGAAACCAAACAAGAACTCTTTAAAGAATTACCTATGGAATTCAAAAAAGGTGATCAGGCTGAATTATTTAAAAAGCATGAAGTTAGTGGAGGTTCTTTAGCTAGGTTTTTAAATAAAACAGAATTATTTAAAAGAGTTGATAGTAGAGGTAATTATAAGAAAATGTTTAATTAAAAAAAGCCTTTTAAGGCCAACCACCTATTTAATTGTTAAGATTGAGTAGGTGGTTTTTATTGACCATTACCACCTTTACCTGTAGTTTACCAATCCATTTACCACCCTTACCACCTTTCATTGCTGAGGTTTACCACGATTACCAGGTTTACCACCCCTATAGATAAAAGGATAAAAACAGAAAGAATTTCTTCTTTCTGTTTTCTTTTCTATCTCTCCATAAAAGAAATAATTTCACTCATCATACTCTCCCATGCAAACCATGAAAGCCAATTGAAATAATCTGTTTCATCTTGTGGACTAGGTTTGTTTTCTAGTTTACCGCAATCACATTCAAATTCATCAATAATTTGCAAGATTGATAAATGATACTTTTTTGCAAAAGCGACCGTATCTGAATAATAAATCATACCAGGAACAGATCCATTATTTGCTACACAATAATCTTTGGGATTGTTTTTTATTGAAGACCATTCTACACCACCTTGCTCTAGTAATTTCTCATGAAACTTAGGAAATGAACTTTGATTCTCTAAAAACTCTTTTTTATTTAATTTAGACATAATTTGTATTTATATCTAAGGTCTTTCAATACTGAAAAGGGCATCAATAACAAGGATGTTGTTTATTACGGTTTAGTGCTTTTAAATACTAAGACCCAGGGGTAACAAAGTATGTTTCTGGCTTATTTTGTCTTTTTTAGCCCTTTGTTAATGGTGGCTCTGGAGTGTTTGAAATTAAAAAAACAGAAGAACACACTTTTAATAGCTAATTGAAGTTAAGAATTTTTAATCAGTCAATATCAATTTATTTTTACTCCGCTTTTATAGCATTTAAAGATTAAATTTTTGTTAAAAACGAATAGCAGTAATTATAAATTCATACATTTGCAATTAATATGAAACAAGTATTCCATAAATTATTGTCTTTAATAATGGCTTTTGTAGTATTATTCTCTACGATGTCATTTACTATTGATATGCATTATTGCGGGGATACACTTGTTGATACTTCTGTTTTTGCTAAAGCCACTTCATGTGGAATGGAAATTGAAAATAGTTCTTCAACCTCAGATTGCTCAACATTACAGATTGACTGTTGTAGTAGTCAGCAAATTGTAAAAGATAGCCAAGAAGAATTACAACCAACAATTGCTGAAATTTCTTTTGAGCAAAAAGCATTTATTACTTCGTTCATATACACTTATACTAACCTTTTCGAAGGTTTAGATAAAAATGTTTCTTCTTATGAAGGATATAACCCTCCTGTCGTCATAAATCAAATCTATAAGATTGACGAGACTTATTTAATTTGATTTTTACACAATAGACCGTATTGTCCTATAGCTTAATAGCTATAAGGATGATTTGTTGTATTCGGTGTTTTTAAAGCACCATTGTCTAATTGTTTAATTATCAAAAATAATGATAAATAAAAGTATAAAATTTTTAATAGAAAATAAACTCGTTGCAGTTTTATTACTAGTTCTTTTTGTAGGATTAGGGACTGTGAATTCACCTTTTAATTGGGAAACTGGAATTTTACCAAGTAACCCTGTTGCTGTTGATGCAATTCCAGATATTGGTGAAAATCAACAAATAGTATTTACCAAATGGGATGGTCGTTCTCCTCAAGATATTGAAGACCAAATCACTTACCCTTTAACTACTTCTTTACTAGGTATTCCTGGTGTAAAAACCATAAGAAGTTCCTCTATGTTTGGATTTTCAAGTATCTATATCATTTTTGAAGAAGATGTAGAGTTTTATTGGAGTCGTAGTCGAATCCTAGAAAAACTTAATTCATTACCCAGCAGATTATTACCTGAAAGTGTTAATCCTGCATTAGGACCAGATGCTACAGGGTTAGGGCAAATATTCTGGTACACTCTGGAAGGTCGTGACGAAAAAGGAAATGTAACTGGTGGCTGGGATCTACATGAATTACGAAGTATTCAAGACTACTATGTAAAATACGCTTTATCATCAGCAAGCGGTGTATCAGAAGTTGCATCAATTGGGGGTTATGTTCAAGAATACCAAGTGGATGTTAATCCAGAACTAATGCGCCAATATAATATTGGACTACATCATGTTGTAAAGGCAGTAAAGCAAAGCAATAAAGATATAGGAGCACAAACTATCGAGATTAACCAAGCTGAATACTTGGTGCGCGGTTTAGGCTATGTCAAATCAATTTCAGATATAGAAGATGCTGTGGTAACCTCTGAAAACTTCATATCTATAAGAATTAAAGATATTGGTAAAGTATCATTAGGTCCTGCAACAAGAAGAGGGTTGTTAGATAAAGAAGGTGCAGAAGCTGTCGGTGCTGTCGTAGTAGCCCGTTATGGAGCAAATCCGATGGAAGTCATTAACAGTGTAAAAGAAAAAATTAACGAATTAAGCCCTGGCCTACCATCTAAAGTTTTATCTGATGGCAGAACTTCACAAGTAACAATCGTGCCTTTTTATGACAGAACAGAATTAATAAACGAAACATTAGGAACACTAAATGCTGTCTCTTATACACATCTCCGAGCCCACGAGACAGGCAGAAATCTC
>OLID01000413.1_pt1 | contig 18854 bp, 12 predicted proteins | sample 1609361 | NCBI WGS metagenome assembly OLID01 (sample SAMN05416778, study PRJEB24817) | seawater metagenome | isolation source: Sea water | place: Canada:Atlantic | collected 2013-07
AGATTTCTGCCTGTCTCGTGGGCTCGGAGATGTGTATAAGAGACAGTTCTTATACATTGCATGATTCATTTGTAATGAAAAACCGCCTCTAACTGCAAAAACATATCCATCCAAATTCAATTGATTCATCAATTGCTGATTCTCTTTACCTTGCCATTGCAAACGAGAAAGGGTTTGAATTCGCGTTGCTAATTGAGAGCCTGCTGAACTAAAGTTGATATCTGACACTGAGAGTCCTGGAATATTGTAGTGCGGATCTCTAAAGTTTTTAAGTGCAATTGGATTATTCATCATACTCATGACTTTACGTCCAAATGATCCAACTCTAGTTTTCATCATCAACTGATATTTTGTGAGTGTTTTCTTTTTCTTTTGGAAAAAGTTTAACTCATGGTCTTTGTTCATTGCTACTAATGAATAATCCTTGTTTCCAAGTTCACTTTCAAGATCATTCTTATTCAATTGATTCACCTCGTAAAAAGAATAAGACGCAAAGTCATTTTTATTATCATTAAACGCTTCATCAGCATCAATCAAACCTAGACCCGAAAATAGTCCGTTGCTCGAATTATTCGAAATACTGCTAATTCCAGCAGTCGCCACTTGTGAATTGTGAGTATTACTTATTCGATTTGTCGTAGCAACGTTCCCTACATTACTTGCCATTTCCGGTCCGTTTAGATTAGGACTTTCATTAATTGCTGATGGCCCATTTGAATTAAAATTCAAAGCGGTAGTTGATACAAGTCCATTCATCGCATTTGAAAATGCATTGATCATATTTGAGGCGGAAGCTGTTCGATTTGTATTAGTCGAACGAATACCTTCCCTTCCGTCTTTCTCAGAAACAGCTGAATCGCTCGAACCGGCAGATTTTGCTGCTATTTCAGATGGGGCAGTTGTCGAAAGAAATCCGATTGTAACAATGGCAGTTAAAACAACCGCTGCACTCGCGTAATCCATAATTCTGAAAACTGGATTTTCACGAATTAAACTAGCTTTTTTTGTGTAGACGAATTGTTCTTTATTGCTCAAACGAGCGTTTTGCCAAACATCTTTATCAACATCTAATTCGGGATGTTGCAGCAAAAATGCTTGCAACTGTTCTATTTGTGTAGACGACAAATTGCCCTCGTTCAATTCGAACAACCATAAATCGATATTTGAAAAAGATGGATTACTCATACTAGCTCTACTAATCCTTTTAACTGCTTCTTAATTTTTCTTCGACCCCTAAACAAATAAACTTTGACTTGTGATTCTGAAAGATTCAAAATTTCCCCTACTTCCTCATAAGAATACCCTTCCAAATCTCGCAAAATGATAATGCTTTTTTGAATTGGGGGCAATATACTTACAGCTCTATTTACAACTTCATTCGCTTCAAAACTATTTGGAACAATTTCCCCTTTTTCAAATCTTTCCATTTCATTATAGAAAGACATTCGACTCTTGCGAGTAGAAAAATTAATCATAGCGTTGTGAGCAGTCGTAAACATCCAAGATTTCGCTTTAGCAGGTTCAACTTTTCCTCGATTCACCCAAAGTTTTTCAAAAACGTCTTGTACAATATCTTCGGCATCCTCTCTGTCACGCAGAAAGTTCATTGCATATCCAAACAAATTATTTGAATGCTCATTCACGATGATATTGTATTCTCGTCTTCTCAATTCTGATTACGTATTCGATACAGTTAAAACAATTAGAGTGCTAATAATGTTACACTAACAACGCCTAAAAATAGTAGGATTCCTCAATAATTCCAACTAAATGTTCAAATTAATACTGAGAGTTAACATTTGTACTAATTGGACGAGTATATTTCTACGCATTTTTTTACTATATTCGTCAATACAACAATGAACTATGATGGAAACTAAACGACTATTCGACATACCATATCACCAATTAAATTCATATCCTAATTCCAAAATGTTTGTAACAAAAACAAACAACCAGTGGATAGGTGTTTCAACTCAAGAATTCTTGGATGAAGCGATGGAAATTTCAAAGGGTTTGATTGCCTTGGGAGTAGAACCTGGAGACAAGGTTGGAATTATTTCGGGTACACGTTACGAGTGGAATGTTATGGACATTGGAATTCAACAAACTGGTGCGATTGTCGTTCCGTTTTATCCAAATATTTCTGAAAGCGACTACCGCTACATATTTAACGATTCAGGAATCAAAATTTGTGTTATTGCTGACAGTGAATTAAATGAAAAAATTACAAATATAAAAGCAGACACACCTGCACTTCAACATGTTTTTACCATGGAAAAGGTTGCTGGTGCGAAGCATTGGAGTGAAATAAAGAAAGCTGGAACGTCTATCGATGAGTCGAACGTACAAGAGCGAATGGCAAAAGTGAAATACGAAGATTTGGCCACTATCATTTATACTTCTGGTACAACGGGCAATCCAAAAGGAGTAATGCTTTCCCATCGTAATTTATTGTCTAATGTTGAAGCAACTATTGAACCTATTCCAGCTGATAAAAACTCAAAAGTATTAAGCTTCCTACCCGTTTGTCATGTTTACGAGCGTATGTTGCACTATTTATACATGTACATTGGCGCTTCGATTCACTTTGCTGAGTCAATGGATACTATTGGTGATAACATTAAAGAAGTGAAACCGGATGTATTTACCGCTGTTCCTCGTTTAATCGAAAAAGTTTTCGATAAAATTATGGCAAAAGGTGATGAATTGACTGGAATTAAACGCAAGTTGTTTTTCTGGGCTGTTGAATTAGCTGAAGAATACGACGTAGTTGGAAAGTCAGCTTGGTATCACTTCAAATTGAAAATTGCGCGAAAATTAATCTTCTCGAAATGGCAAGAAGCATTGGGTGGGAATGTAAAAGCGATCGCTTCGGGAAGTGCGGCTTTGCAACCACGATTGGCGCGAATTTTTATCGCAGCGGGGATTGATGTTTTGGAAGGATATGGGTTGACGGAAACGTCACCAGTTATTTCGGTAAATTGTCACCAAAAAGGAATTCGAATTGGCACAGTTGGAGCACTTTTAGACGGTGTTAGTGTTAAAATTGCTGAGGATGGTGAAATTTTAGTGCAAGGACCAAATGTGATGATGGGTTATTACAATCTTCCTGAAGCCACTGCCGAAGTTTTGAAAGACGGCTGGTTTCATACAGGAGACATTGGTGAATTTGTTGAAGGTAAATTCTTAAAAATTACAGATCGTAAAAAAGAAATTTTTAAAACTTCTGGAGGAAAATACATCATTCCTCAGGCGATGGAAAACAAATTCAAAGAATCACGTTTTATAGAGCAAATTATGGTAATTGGTGAAGGACAGAAATTCCCTGCTGCCTTGATTGTCCCATCATTCGCGTTTGTAACAGAATGGGCTAAGCGTAAAAACATCGAATTAGGCGACGGAAGTAATGATGCAATTGCAAATTCAGAAGCCGTTCATGCTCGAATAATGAAAGAAGTAGAAGACTTCAATAAAGGATACGGAAATTGGGAACAAATCAAAAAAATCTCTTTGTTAAATAAGGAACTTTCCATTGATGGCGGAGAATTAACACCAACTTTGAAGTTGAAACGCAAGAAAATTATGGAATTGCACAAGGCTAAATGCGATGCGATTTATTGTGAATAGAATTCGAATTCGTCTTCTCTTTCATTTTTGGCATCGCCCCAAAAACGACCTCGAAGCAGCCACGCAGTGAAACAAAAAGGTCTAGCGCTTACATTGCACAATGCAGCTCCACTCTTGAAAGTTGAAAGTGTCGGTGATTTTTCCGCTCCGCTATTATCGAAAGCAATGCTTTCTCTTCTCCACTTTTAGCACTTTTCAATTCGCTTCACTTTTGCTAATGCTAGGCGCATTTTAATTCTTACTTCGATTTAGAATTTTTATCGAAGTAAGTAATTAAATGTAAAATCAAGAGAATTAATGTTATGGGCAATAAGAAAAACAATAGCGTAAACCATTCCCATCCTAATCTATCGGGGCTATTAAGAGCAAGCCAATAAAGAAATATTGTATATAAATACAAAAATGGTGTAACTCGTGTCAAAACTTTTACCCAACCCTTCCAATTCTTAGGTTTGATAATACTGTATCCTAATAAAACAAAAGAAACAGGAATTATTAAGGTTAAAAAATAAAACATTCTCTCTACTATGGCTTCACAACTGTCATCTTTACAACAACGTGATGAAATTTTGGGTAATATGTTCCTTTGGCAAAGGTGAATTTGTGCATGTATTTTTTAAGTTCAAATTCCGCTGGAGTACTTTTCAATGTCGACTCCAACATTCTAACGCCAGTCACACTACCTTCTCGATCTACAGATAGCTCGAATTTAGCTGTACCACTTTTTATACCTTCAACAATGAATTTAGTATCTGAAGTCATTTGACGACCTTCGTCAATAATTGCTCCGCTTATTAATTGTCCATAAGCTGTCCCACCAAAAAGTGCAAAAAGGATTACAAGTTTTTTCATTGAAGATTTTTTCTAAAACTACTTATTTTCTCTGAAAATAAGAGTTCAAAGTTTTAAATAGTTTTAAGTTCAAGTGAGACGGTTCAAAGGCACTAGTCTTAATATCCTAAAATCTTGAAGTCTTAACATCTCTTATGCTATTCTCCCCCAATTCGGCCTTGAACGCAACAAATCACTTAAGCGAGAACGAATTCCCTTATTTTCTGGAAGTTCAATCGTTGGATCATTCGTCAACACTTGCTTTGCAACCTCTCGAGCCATAGCCACAATTTGTGCGTCTTTGGATAGATTTGAAATTTTTAAATCGAGTAATCCACTTTGTTGGGTACCAAGTAAATCGCCCGGCCCTCGCAATTGCAAATCAACCTCTGCTATTTCAAATCCATCGTTTGTACGAACCATTGTTTCCATTCGTTTTTTACTGTCTTCAGATATTTTATCTCCAGTCATTAAAATGCAGAACGACTGTTCAGCTCCACGCCCTACTCGACCCCTTAATTGATGCAATTGCGACAGTCCAAAACGTTCGGCACTTTCAATCACCATAACAGATGCATTTGGGACATTGACGCCAACTTCAATTACTGTTGTCGCGACCATAATTTGTGTTTCACCTTTAATAAATCGATTCATTTCGAATTCTTTATCTTCTGGCTTCAATTTTCCATGAACCATAGAAATCTGGTAGTGCGGTTTAGGGAACGACCTAGAAATTGCCTCAAACCCATCCATCAAATTATTAAAGTCCAGGGTTTCCGATTCCATAATCAAAGGATAAACAATGTAAATCTGTCGCCCTTTTTTAATTTCCTCTCGCATAAAACCAAACACGCGCAATCGACTTTCATCGTAACGGTGAGACGTTGTAATCGGTTTTCTTCCAGGTGGCAATTCATCAATGACTGAAACTTCCAAATCTCCATAAAAGGTCATTGCAAGTGTACGTGGAATTGGCGTTGCTGTCATGATTAAAACGTGTGGAGGAAGTTCGTTTTTCTTCCACATTCGAGCGCGTTGTGCGACACCAAAACGATGTTGTTCATCAATTACAACCAATCCCAAATTACTAAATTGAACAGTTTCCTCCAGCAAAGCGTGGGTTCCAATCAATATTTTAATTTTTCCGTTCAACAATTGTTCATGCAACGGTTTTCTATCTTTCTTTTTAACCGAACCTGTTAACAACGCCACTTCAATTCCCATTGGGTCCAGAAGCTCACGAATAGATTCATAATGTTGAATCGCCAAAATTTCTGTTGGAGCGATTAACGCAGCTTGAAAATCATTTCCAACGGCAATTAGCATAGACAAAAGTGCGACAAGGGTTTTCCCACTTCCAACATCTCCCTGCAAAAGACGATTCATGTGATGCCCTGTATTCATGTCAATTCGAATTTCCTTTAATACACGTTTTTGTGCATTAGTCAACTCGAAAGGAATGTGTTTTTTATAAAAATCATTAAATGCATCTCCTACATTCTCCATCAAATAACCTTTGGATTTTTCCATGGTAATTTGTTTTCTAACGAGTAATTCCATTTGGAGAAAAAACAATTCTTCAAACTTTAATCGAAAGCGGGCTTGTTGCACTTCCATTTCTGTGGACGGATCGTGCACCCAAATCATTGCTAATTCTCTATCAATTAATCGATGCTCTATTTTTAATTGCACTGGAAGAACATCTTCTATCTGTCCACCTATATTTTCGATTAAACTGCGAATCAATTTCTCAATTCCTTTTGTGTTGAGACCAACTGAATTCAATCGCTCAGTACTTGAATACACGGGTTGCAATCCAACAGATTCAGCAGCATTGATGGATGCAATTTCAGGGTGAGGAATATTCCATCGACCTTTGAATTGGGTTGGTTTTCCATAAATTAAGATTTCCTCATTGATTTTCAGTGATGATTTTATCCAGCTGGCTCCTTTGAACCAAACGAGATCAATCATTCCTGTTGTGTCTTGAAATTTTGCAGTCAATCGCTTATTCCTTCCTACTCCCGCTTCTTGAAAACCAATAATTCGACCTTTTATTTGAGCGTGACCTTGAAGCTTTACTAAATCAGCAACAGTATGAAATTGCGACCTATCCACATAGCGAAAAGGAAAGTATTCCAATAAATCTTTATAGGTAAAAATGCCCAGTTCTTTTTTTAATACCTCCGCCTTCTGAGGGCCAACACCTTTCAAGTATTCGATTGGAGTTATTAAAAAATTGTTCATGAAGTAAAAATAGAAAATCCCTCGATGAATCGAAGGATTTCTAGTATAATTTGAAAGGTATTACTTTGCTTTTTTGTTCAATTCTAATCCTTCTTCCAACCATTTTTGAAATACAGCTGTATTAGAATGATTTTGATAATCCGCCGAACCATTACCTAAATCTACGCCTTCCGGAGTTTGCATTACATAATACGGTTGTGAAGCAGTTTTGTACTCACTCATTTGCTTTACAGTCCATTTATTGCCGATTGTCTTAACAGATATTTCGCGGTCTCCAACTTTAACAACACCTTGTTCTTTTTTAGGTAATTCAGTTCGTTCATCAACATATAAAGAAACAATGACAACATCATTTCTCAAGTGTTCAATAACTCCAGGTTGTCCCCAAACGGATTGTTCCATTTTACGGCAGTTAACACATCCCCAACCAGTAAAATCAACGAACAACGGTTTGTTTACTTTCTTTGCGTAAGCCAACGCTTTGTCGTAATCGTTGAATGCCATAATTCCTTGTGGACCTTCGTGCATACCGTCGACATGCTCTATAGAATTTCCGGAAGAATGATTTGATCCTCCCCCTAATCCTCCTGGAGATTCAGCATAAAAATCCGGGGGTAAAAACGCATTTACAACTTTCAGGGGTGCTCCCCACAATCCTGGAATTAAATAAATGGTGAACGCAAGAACTAACGTCCCCATCATTGAACGGCCAACAGACAATTTTGAAACAGGACTGTCATGCGGCAATTGAATTTTGCCGAACATGTATAGGGTTAATGTACCGAAAACCGCAATCCAAATTGAAATAAAAATCTCTCTTTCCAACAAATGCCATTGCATAGTTGTATCAGCAGTAGATAAAAACTTGAAGGCAAATGCTATTTCTAAGAATCCCAAAAACACTTTCACCACATTCAGCCATCCTCCAGAACTAGGCATTGAGTTTAACCAAGCCGGGAATATTGAAAAAAGCATAAATGGAAGAGCTAGCGCAAGACCAAACGCAAACATTCCAACCATTAGAGCTGAACCGCCACCGTAACTTGAAAGTCCACCTAATAAACTTCCTAATATTGGTCCTGTACAAGAAAATGAAGCAAGAGACAAAACCAAAGCCATGAAGAAAATTCCAACAACTCCACCTTTATCTGCCTTTGAATCCGCCTTGTTCACCCACGACGCAGGCAATTGAATTTCAAATGCACCTAAAAATGATAATCCAAACACAAATAACATCAAGAAGAAGAATATATTAAAGTATACATTCGTCGAAAGTTCGTTCAACAATTCTCCCGCTCCAGTAATTACAACAATTCCTCCAAGAATTACGTGAATCAAAACAATAGACCCACCATAAATCATTGCATTTTTAATTCCATCCGCTTTGTTCTTACTTCTCTTAGTAAAAAAGCTAACTGTCATTGGAATCATCGGGAAAACACAAGGCATAATTAAAGCGATAAATCCGCTAAGAAAGGCAGCGAAAAACACTCCCCATAAAGATGCTTCTTCTTCTTTGGGCTCTTCATCTGATGCTTTTTTTGAATCAGTTTTTGGTTCAGTTTTAATTGCTGTCGTTTCATTTGGATCAGTATTTTCAATAACTGTATCTTTCTTATTAACAACAGGTGTCACCTCCGAAGTTTCTGCTTTCACCCCTTTCACTTTAACTGAAAAGTCTACTTCATGTGGTGGCAAGCAATGTGAATCATCACAAGTTTGGAATGAAAACTTCCCTTTTAATGTGAAATCTTTTTCGGATGTGATTTTTATTTTTTGTTTTAAATAAATCGTGTTCGAGTGATAGTACAAATCTTCATCTGTGATATCGTCGTGCTCAAAAACAGGCTTTGGCTCTATTAATTTCCCAATCATCTTGAAATTAGATGAAGGTGTTAAATCAACCGCAGTTGGAATTAAAAAACTTCCTTTTGGTAAGTAAGCTGCATAAATATGCCAATGTTTTACCATCGTTATTTTGCCGATTACTGTTGCTTCATCTCCATTTTGCTCAACAGAAAATGACCAACTTACTTTATCTTCTGGAAATTCAAGCTGAGCAACTGCATTTTTTGTAAAAAAAGTAGCTACTAGCATAAAGACCAAACTTAATAGACGAATATTCATTGACTTTTATTTTATTTATTTATTGCGATTACAAATTCTACATCTTTTGGAGGTAAACACATTGTATCATTACATGTCATATACGTAATAACTCCCTTAATAGATGTTGAAGACAAAACATCTATCTTTTGCCTGAAAGATACTTTTTCTTTAAAAAAATTCAATTCACCCTCAAAATTCTCATCATATTCACGAATGGATTCGGGTTCTATGGTCTTTCCAATAAGTTTGATTGCCGTATTTTCATTGTATGTAAATGAAGTAGGTACAGGTCCAATCCCTTCGTTAATAACTTGACTATATAAATGCCAGCCATCAGCTATTTCAGCATCTAAAACAATTTCTTGAGTGTTCAAGTCATAGTGATACGACCAAGTAACTTTCTCCTGAGAAAAAGATAAAATCGAAATTGATACGAAAAGAATTAGAAAAAATGTTTTTAACATAGCTTTAAATAAGAGAATCTCAAAGCTAATAAATCAGAATTAAAAAAACGTGAGTTAAATATAGAAATCCTTGTAATCCCAACTCATAAAATCAGGAAACCATTTAATAAAAAATAACACTTTATTATTAAACTTTAATTTCCACTATTCGATCAATTGGCAACCAAATACCACCTTTTAAACAAATGTACTTGGCACCATCAGCCCAAATTGTTGTGTTCACTCTTTTAAGGCCTTCATCATCATAAAAATAGATTGATACCTTGCTATGGTAGCCATTCCCCAATCTAGTAGCTTCCTTGATTTGTTCGAGCAATTGTGGATGTTGCTTTACTTTGTCCTTAGATTTGAAAGATAATGAGCTGATCAATTCTTTCTCGACGAGTGTTGAGTTCATAATCGCTTGCATAGTATAAATAATTAGGATGAAAAGTTTAAAGTAATAATAATAAACAGGTTTAGCAAGAAAATCAAAAAAATTATTCGAGTTAATTCCGTCTTAAGCCTTAAACGGCATTCGTGCTTGTGCGGTTACACTTTGATTTGTAAATTGCTGTTTATCATACATAAACTTAGCAGTAATCGCAATCATTGCTGCATTGTCCGTGCAATACTCAAATCTTGGTATAAACGTATTCCACCCTTTTTTAATTCCTAATTCTTGGATTTTCAACCTTAATTCACTGTTCGCGGAAACTCCTCCAGCAATCGCTATATCTCTGATATCATACTCCTTAGCAACTAACGCCAGTTGAGACAATAAAATCTCCACAATTGTCTTTTGAATCGATGCGCATAAATCGTTCAAGTTGTCCTTAACAAAATTCGGATTGATTTTTTCCTGGTTTTGAATAAAATATAGGATTGACGTTTTTAATCCGCTAAAGCTAAAATTATAACCAGCAACTTTTGGTTTTGCAAATTCGAACCGATTAGGATCACCTTCTTTAGCGTGTTTATCAATTAACGGTCCTCCTGGATAAGGAAATCCCAGCATTTTTGCCGCTTTATCGAATGCTTCTCCTGCAGCATCATCTATAGTTGTTCCAATTATCTCCATATCCAAATGTTCTTTCACTAGGACTATTTGAGTATGGCCTCCAGATACCGTTAAGCACAAGAAAGGTAAACTTGGTTTGGTCTTGTCACCATCATCGATAAAATGAGCAAGTACATGACCATACATGTGATTTACATCAATCAAAGGGACATCCAGTGCTAAAGCCAACGATTTAGCAAAAGATGTTCCAACGACCAGCGAACCTAATAGTCCTGGGCCTTTGGTAAAAGCGATTGCGTCAATTTCTGATTTTTTAACACCTGCCTTTTTTATAGCCTCATTCACAACAGGCACAATGTTTTGCAGGTGTGCGCGGCTTGCAAGTTCTGGTACAACACCACCATATTGTCTATGAATCTCTTGTCCTGCAATAAAATTCGATAAAATGGAGTTATTTTTGAGGATAGCTGCAGAAGTATCATCACAGGAAGACTCAATGGCAAGAATTATTGTTTCTTTTTGACGCACAATGTTTAAGTTTGTATCGAATGGCAAAATTACTGAAAATAATACGACAATCAATTGGACATCTTTTGGAATGGACATTGATTTTTATTATTCTTTTTGCCTTTTTAATTCGAACTTCAACTTTTCAAACGTATCTCGCAAAAAAAGCCACTGCTTACCTTTCTAAAGAACTGGGGACAGAAATTAAAATCGACCAGGTAGCGATAATTTTTCTCGATGAGGTTGCCATTGACGGAGTAATATTGAAAGATAAAGTGGGTGACACATTGTTAGCTGCAAAGACAATTTATATTGGTGTTAAAGATTGGAATTTATCCAAAATAAAGTTTCACCTGAAAAACGTAGATATTGAAGACGCGACAATTCAATTATCAAGGAATGAAAAAGGAGATTTTAATTATCAATTTTTAAAGGATTATTTCGGTTCAAAAAAGAAAAAAAAGAAAAAAACTGTTCACCTATACGCAGATCAAGTTTCAGTCAAAAACACATCCTTCAAATACGATGATAATCGCAAGGAAAGAAGAACGCAGGGTGTTGATTATTTTCACATAGATGCAACTGAAATAAACCTTTTAGTAAAAAACTTTAAAATGGACGGTTTAGTTTTTACTGGCGATATTGCACAAATGAACTGCCGTGAAAAATCAGGTTTTCAACTAGATAGATTAGTTACGAAATCATTGGTTTCGAGAGATGGAATATTTCTTTCCAATTTAAAAATAAAATCTCCTGGCTCAAGTATTGAATCTAAAAAATTCAACATGCTTACAACCGGTTATGAAGATGTAAAAACTTTTGTTGATAGTGTTCGTTTTGACGCAAAAATAGACAGAAGTTCTGTTTCGCTAAAAGAAGCCGCATTGTTCGCATATATTTTAGATGGAATGGAAGACACCGTTCAGTTGACCACAGCTATTACCAAATTTTCTAAAAATCTTCGCCTTACAGATTTCGACCTAAAAATCGGTAAAAAAAGTCAACTAAAGGGCACGATCAACATTCCGGATTATAGAAATGTTCACGCTTCATTTCTACATGAAAAACTGGATTACGTTTATATTGATGTCGATGAATTGAAAAAACTTAAAATGCCAAAAATCAGTGGAATGAATTACATTCCAATTGACAAAGTTGTAGCACGTTTAGGACATTTTGAAGCTGAAGACATCCGCCTTGATGGCTTCACTTCTCAATTCGTAGTTGCATCAGACATAATTAAAACTTCTCTCGGAAGCGTTCGAATGGACAACGGTATTATGTTTACTGAAAACTCTAAAAATGGATCTTATTTATTTGAAAAATCTGGTGCCAGTGAATATGATGTCAAAATCGAACGGTTCAATCTTGGTGCACTGCTAGCATCAAAAGACATTGGAGAAATTGACGGTACGTTCTTTTTATCGGGAGAAGCATTTTCAACTTCTGACATCCATTTTAATGCAATTGAAGGCAATGTTAATACGCTTGGATACCTGGATTATCCTTATTCCAATATTACAATTGTCGAAGGCTCATTAATCGATGATGTATTTGTAGGGAAAATTGATGTAAAAGATGACAATCTTGAAATGGAATACGAAGGCACAATAAGCTTTAAAGACGATTTACATTTATTATTCACAGTTGACATCGAAGAAGCCCTACTTGAAAAACTAAATTTATCAGATAAAGATATTAAAATGTCATCCATATTTAATATTGATTTAAAAGGTAGAAATCCAAACGACTTTAGAGGGTCCGTTTCTGTAGACCATTTTATTTTTGAAGAAGGAAATAAGAAAGTTGATGTTCCAAAACTAGATCTACTTATCACACGGTCCAACGCATTTGATGAATTTACCGTTGTGAGTGACGTACTTAACGCTTCTATTAAAGGTAAACTTGATGCAACCACCATCATTTCTCAATTGGCAAAAAAGGGCAATTCACTTTTTCCTGGATTTTTTAAAAATATCGCACTTAAACCTGTCCCAGAATTCGATAAAAACAATTTTGATTACTCAATTTCATTAAACAATACAAATTCAATTTTCGCGATTTTTTATCCAGACCTCCGGATTGCTAACTCAACTACTATAAAAGGACATTATTATGGTAATTCATTTGATGTTTCGTTAGATTTTAACTCACCAAAAGTGACTTTTCAAGATTTTACATTTACTGATGTAGAATCGAAAAACATATTTAACGCAAACAATGCGTCAAGCACAATTGACGTAAATCAATTGACACTTAAAGATTCAATTTATTTCAATGAAGTTAAATTAATCGCTGAACGACTCAATGGACAGATTTCCTCAAATTTAACGTGGGACCCAAACTCTTCAACCGCATCGGCAATTCATTGGGAAACTGAAGTAAGGGATATTTATCATTATAGCTTCATTATTGAACCATCTTATTTTACAATTAAAGATTACAAATGGGAAATTGCCAACGCTTCCAAGTTTGAAATTAATCGAGATACAATTGAAGTTTCAAATTTCAAACTATTGCGCGGTGATCAATCTATCTATTTAAATGGAGCTTTCTCTAAAAATGATGACCAAAAGTTGAATTTTAAAATAGATAAACTTGATTTAAATGAAATTTCAAGTATTGTATCGGATGTGCCAATTGCAGGTCTGCTTAACGCACATGGTGCAATTTCAAATCCTTTTTATAATTTTCAGTATTTCGGTGATGCTGAAGTTTCCGATCTAATGGTTAAACAATATCAAGTAGGAAATGTTTCAGTAAGTTCAAAATGGAACAAACCGACTGAAAGTGTTGTCTTAGATGGAAATCTATTATTCAAAAACCAAGAAACTTTTGATTTTACCGGAAACTATTTCCCCTTAAGAAAAGAAGAGAATCTTGATTTTAATTTATTTTTCAATTACACAGATATCCAGTTCGCGAATGCATTTATGGATCCTGACGTTTTAACAGATATTAAAGGACTACTCTACGGAACGCTTAAAGTAAAAGGTTCAATTGACGAACCAAAATTAAACGGCTCAATTAAACTTGTTGCAGCATCAGCGAAGTTGGATATTACAGGAGCTCATTACGGAATTGATGGAGAAATCGTTGTTGATGAAGACGGATTCTATATTAACGGTATTCCAATATACGATGAAGATGGTAACGCTGGAAGTATCGTAGGCTCTGTTTATCATGATAATTTTAAAGATTTCAATTTTGACCTTCAATTTGATTTAGAAGATGACGCCATTAATCGAGATCCTCTTAATCCGTGGAAAGTAATCCCTTTGGATCGTTTTTTAGTGATGAACACAGCCTATCGAAATGGTGATATTTATTATGGAAAAGGCTACGCGACAGGAACCGTAAATGTTTTTGGTTATACAGATAATATCGAAGTCACTGTCAACCTAGAAACTCAAAAAGGAACAAAAATCAACATACCAATGTATGGTGTTGGGGAAATTGATGACAAGGACAATTTCATTGTATTTTTAAACAAGGATTCAATTGTAAAAACTCTAGAACCTAAAATTGACTTTACAGGTGTTGATTTAGATTTGAACTTTAAAATCACACCCGACGCAGAAGTGAAAATTATTTTCAATGAAGATTTGGGAGATATAATTACCGCTAGAGGGTATGGTGACATGGCCATTCGATTGGATAATTTGGGAGACGTAACCATGAATGGTGTTTATTCAGTAACCAATGGAGTATATGATTTCGCAATGGGAATTATAAAACAAAAATTCTACATAGCCGAAGGAGGCAGTGTCAGTTGGACAGGAGATCCATATGACGCTGTACTAAATTTAAGTACATATTATAAAGTAAATGCAAATGTATCAGCCGTTACAGGCGATAACTTCACATCAGGCGCATCGCATCAAGAAATTTTATGTTATTTAGAATTGAAAGAGTCACTATTGAAACCTTCAATCAACTTTAACATTGAAGCTCCTAGAGCCAGCGAAGCTGAAAAATCAATTATTACACGTATAAAAAATGATCCAGACGAATTAAATCGCCAATTCTTCTCGTTACTACTTTGGAAAAGTTTTCAGCCTTTGGCAGGTCAAACAGGTAATACAAGCAGTGCAGCATTGGACCTAGTCTCAAATCAAATTAATGCCATGCTAGCGAAAGTTTCAACGGATTACAAGTTAAATGTCAATATGAACTCGGATCAATTGTCTGGAAATGACAGCTATGAATTTGGAATTTCCAAAGGATTTCTTGATGATCGATTAATTCTTTCTGGAAGTTTTGGAGTTGAAAATCAAAAAGCAGATGAAACAAGTCAAAGTTCATTAATTGGAGATGTTAATCTTGAGTACCTATTAAATCAAACCGGAACATTTAGAATTAATATTTTCAATGAATCGAATGATAAATCTACTGTCCAATCTGCCAAGCAAGGTAATTTCACCCAAGGAATTGGACTGTATTATAAGGAAGATTTTAGCACGATAAATGACTTTAAAGCAATTCAGTATTTCTTGGATATTTTCAGAAAGAAAAAAAACAAACGCTATCCAATTAAACGAAAGCGAAAGCAAGTTCCTGTGCCGAAATCTTCTATTAAGCAAGAAGGTAAATTGGAAGATTAACACTCCACTAAAATTGAATGAAATCAGATCGTACCATTATCTATTGAATTTTAATTCTAGATTGAATCAACATTAAATAATGTTATTATCTTCGCAATTAAGCCAAAAAATGATAGTTCGATGAAAAAAGTATTGATAGCTAATCGAGGAGAAATTGCGAGAAGAGTAATTAGAACATTGAAAAAAATGGACATTAAAAGTGTCGCAATTTATTCCGATGCAGATGCCAATTCACCACATGTTCTTGAGGCAGATGAAGCTGTTTATGTTGGTGAGAGCCCATCATCTGAAAGCTATTTAAAACAAGATGTCATTTTGGATTATTGCAAAAAATTTGGCGTGGATGGCATTCATCCTGGCTATGGTTTTCTCTCTGAAAATGCAGAGTTTGCACGAAAAGTTAAAAATGCCGGCATTACATTCATTGGACCTTCACCCGAGGCAATGGAAGTAATGGGTGATAAACTCAGCGCGAAACAAGCTGTGAAGGATTTTGGGGTTCCGTTGGTACCTGGAGTTGATAGAGCAATTACAGATGTTAATGAAGCTAAATCGATTGCTGACCAAATTGGATATCCTGTATTAATTAAAGCTTCAGCCGGAGGAGGTGGAAAAGGAATGCGATTAGTTGAGCGAGCTGAAGACCTCGAGTCTCAGATGAAATTAGCTCAAAATGAAGCGCGTTCATCATTTGGCAATGATGCGTGTTTTGTTGAAAAATTCGTAACCAAACCGAGACACATTGAGATTCAGGTTTTCGCAGATAATCAAGGAAATACTGTTTATTTATTTGAACGCGAATGTTCAATTCAACGTCGTCATCAAAAAGTAATTGAAGAAGCACCAAGTGCTGTATTAACTCCAGAACTTAGAAAAGAAATGGGCGAAGCAGCTGTAAATGTCTGTAAGGCTTGTAATTATTCTGGAGCTGGAACAGTAGAGTTTTTAATTGATGCTGATTTAAAGTTTTACTTTTTAGAGATGAACACACGTTTGCAAGTTGAACACCCAGTAACCGAAGAAATTACTGGTCTTGACTTGGTTGAATGGCAAATTCGCGTTGCAAGAGGTGAAAACCTACCACTGCAACAAGAAGAACTAAAAATCAACGGTCACGCCATTGAAGTTCGTGTATATGCAGAAGACACATTAAATGGCTTTACACCAGATATCGGAAATTTGAAACGCTACCGTGTTCCATCAGGAGAAAGTGTGCGTGTTGACGATGCATTTACGGAAGGAATGGATATTCCTATTTATTATGATCCAATGATTGCGAAATTGGTTGTATGGGGAAAAGACCGTAAATCTGCTATTCGTAGAACAATAAAAGCAATTGATGAATATCAAATATCTGGATTAAAAACAACTCTTGATTTTGGGAAATATGTATTGAAACATGATGCATTTGTCTCTGGAGATTTCGATACAAATTTCGTCAAGCATTATTTTGAAGACCCGAAGATAATGTATTCTAAAATGCAAGAAGAAGAGGAAGTTTTAACACATGGAATAAATCAAATTTGGGACGCTATTATCGAAGACGCAAATAACGAATATGCTTCTAAAGAGATATCTGCCTCTTGGGTTGTGAAAAGATCATAATCAAAGTAAAGACATAAAAAAAACCGTCCCGTTTAAAACGGGACGGTTTTTTTATTTAATCTCTATCGATTATAAAGACATTTCAACTGTCATATCTCTAGTTTCAGTGCTTGAAGAACCTCCTGAAGAATACGTGTTTGATCCTTTAGACTCCATTTTCAAAGACTTCCCTTTTGACTCAGTAATTGTGTAAGTTTCAGCTTGCTCACCATCTAAGTATGTACTTGTAGATGTTGACGTAGTAGTTGAACCACCAATTGTACTAGATTGAGTCTGAGTATCAGATAATGTACTGAAAATAACTCTTTCGTTTTTCTTGAATTCACCAACACCAGCAGCGAAATCCCAGTTTCCTGAAGAAGTCATGATCATTGTGTTAGAATATCCTGTTCCAGCGAAAGTCATGTTAATTGTTCTTTCCCAAGTACCATCTTTCTTGATAGTCCAAGAAGCTTCATTTACTGTACCAGTTTGAGTATTTGTAGAACCTCCACTAGTAGAAGACTGAGTAACTGTAGTACCGTCAATTGTCATTACTTCAGTACTCGAAGAACCTCCACTTGAATTAGTACTTGTTTGTGTCATTGTTCCAACAGTCCATGCACCATCCATTTTTCCTTTAGTAGACTTTCCACAAGAAACCATTGTTCCAGATACTAACGCTGCCGCAGCAACAAATAATAAAACTTTTTTCATTTTAATTGTTTTTAGTTAAACTTTAATTTAATTTCTAATTTAATTTACTTTTTTAAAACTTTAGCGATCATTTCACCAATTTTAGCAGGAGATTCAACAACATGAATTCCGTTTTCAGCTAAAATGGCCATTTTTGCTTGTGCAGTATCATCGGCTCCTCCTACAATTGCTCCAGCATGTCCCATTGTACGACCTGCAGGTGCAGTTTGTCCTGCGATAAAACCAACAACTGGTTTTGTACCATGAGATTTGATCCAGTTCGCAGCATCCGCTTCCATGCTTCCTCCAATCTCTCCGATCATCACGATAGCATCTGTATCAGGATCTTCCATCAATAATTGAACAGCTTGTTGAGTCGTTGTTCCGATAATTGGATCACCACCGATTCCGATACAAGTTGATTGTCCTAATCCAGCTTTTGTGATTTGATCAACCGCCTCGTAAGTCAATGTACCTGATCGAGAAACGATTCCGATACGTCCTGGATTATGTATAAATCCTGGCATAATTCCAACTTTCGCTTCGCCTGGAGTCATCACACCTGGACAGTTTGGTCCCACCATTCGGCAATCTTTAGTAGAAAGAAAAGCATTCACTTTTACCATATCTTGAACAGGAATACCTTCTGTGATACAAATGATCACTTTGATTCCAGCATCAGCAGCTTCCATAATTGCATCAGCAGCAAATGCTGGCGGCACAAAAATAATAGAAGTATCAGCTCCCGCTTTTTCAACTGCATCTGCAACTGTATTAAAAACTGGACGGTCCAAATGAGTAGTTCCTCCTTTTCCAGGAGTCACCCCACCTACTACAGGTGTTCCATATTCGATCATCTGACCAGCATGAAATGTACCTTCTTTTCCAGTAAAACCTTGAACGATAATTTTGGAATCTTTTCCTACTAAAACTGCCATCTTTATTTTTTTATGAGTTAAAATATAATTTGTAATCTAATACTCTGTTACAGAGTATTCAATATATCAGAAGCCAATTATTCTTCTGTTTTTTCTTCGAAAATGAAAACATCTTCGTTGTCTTTTTTCATGAAGTAATGCTCTCTTGCATACTTTTCGATATTGAGTTGCAAATCCTTTTTGTCTGCTTTGACTTGCTCGATTTGCTGAAGATAATAACTGTCTCTTATACACATCTCCGAGC
>OLID01000416.1_pt1 | contig 18747 bp, 11 predicted proteins | sample 1609361 | NCBI WGS metagenome assembly OLID01 (sample SAMN05416778, study PRJEB24817) | seawater metagenome | isolation source: Sea water | place: Canada:Atlantic | collected 2013-07
TACGAGATTTCTGCCTGTCTCGTGGGCTCGGAGATGTGTATAAGAGACAGATCGCACTGTATATTGAAGCTGAACCTGTCTCATCATTAAAAAATAAATATTCATTTTATTTAAGTATATCTATTTTTTAATTTTTTTCTCTATTTTGACGTTTCTTATAGATATTTTTATTTGGAAATATAAAGTCAGGTTGATATGCAGATTAAGTCAAAAATTAAGACTTGGAAGAAAAACAAATCAAAGCCTTATTTTTTCATAATCGTTAAAACTTGTTCGGTTACATTAATAATATTACTGTCTTGTGGATTCACGTACGGTGCAGCCTGAGAATTCAATATCATTGTATAATCGCCACTCTTACCTACATCTTGAATCGCACCATTCAGTGCTTCTTGAAATGCCTGTGCTAATCCTTGCTCTTTTTGCATTTCTTGTTGACGCAGTTGTTGAACTTGCATTTGAAATGATTGTCCTTTCTGCTCCAGGTCACCACGTTGTTTCTCATATTCATTTTTTGTTAATGTAGGCTTATTTTTTTCAAGCGCCTGCATGTCTTTCATCAAATCCTGCTGTTGACTCTGTAAACTTTCAACTTGTGGCTGTAATTTTGACTTTAAGGACTCTAAGGTTGTTTGACCCTGAGGTGCTTGTGTATAAATAGTCATATAATCAACGATCGCAATCTTCATCTCTGCTGCAAAAGCACTACCAAAAACCAGTGTCATTGCACCTATAGCTGTTAATAATATTTTTTTCATATTGACTCCTATTTTTTTATTTTAGAAAGTTTGTCCTAAGTTAAACTGGAATACCTGTGTTTGTACCCCTGGTTGTTTGTTTAAAGGCAATGCCAAGCTGAATGCCAATGGTCCTAAAGGTGAAATCCACAGAAATTCCATACCCACCGAATATACCAGATTACCAAGCGTTGGACCTGTTGGCTGATCTACGTTTGGCCAGGCAGTATTCACCTTATATGTCGAATAAACATTACCCGCATCAAAAAATACACCCAAACGCATATTACTACTGTCATCTACACCTGGCACAGGGAATAATAAATCAAAATTGGCATAAAGGTTTAAGTTACCGCCTAGTGAGTTACCTTCACTACAATCAGCTGGTGCGCCATCAACCGTCGTACCACACTGTGTATCAGCATTAGTAACACCACCATTTGGTGACAATGTATCCACAGGGCCTAAACCACCCTGATTGTAACCACGGACACTACCCCAACCACCCCCAATAAAATTGTCAAAGAAGGGTAATTGATCGGTATTACCATAGCCATGACCAAACTGTGCGCCACCACTTAAAGATAAGGTAAATGTTTGACTGATTGAATAATAATAATTGTCACTAACGCCCAACTTGTACCAAGTTAACGAGCTAAATGGCATGGCTGCATTTGCATTTACATTAAAATAATTTCCTTCTGTCGGGAAAAATGCTCGATTGGTAGTATTACGTATAAAGCCTATATTGGCGGTATAAGTATCATAATCCGACCCATTCTGCTCTATAAAATCTCTAACCGTTACGGAATTTGATCCGTTCTGTAATAGTCTTGTATGGTCATATCCAATACCTGCACTAATCGAGTTATTTAGCGATATCGGGATAATATAACCTAGCGTAAGACCATAAGAATTAGTGGCATAATTGGTTAAGGTTGTATTAGCCGTGTTAACATTGGTTAAATAGGCACCGACCGTTTGCGATATGCCAGAATCTGTGAAAAATGGTTCGGTGTAAGATATATTCAACGATTTATAAGGTACAGAAAGCTGAGCGCCGATATTAAATTGGTTACCTGTTCCCAATATGTTTGGCATCGCTAAATTACCGCCAATCATAAATTTATATAATTGAGAATAACCAATACTTGCCGATACGGTATTCGCACTACGCTCTTTAATATCGTAATTTAAGTCAATAAGGTCATCTGTACCTGCTACAGGTGTTTTTTTCATATCAACTGCTTCAATATAAGGCAAACGTTGTAAGCGTATTTTTGACTGCTCAATCATATATTGATTATACAATCCACCTTCTGAGTACAGCATGTTTTGACGATATACCACGTCATTCGTAACATTGTTACCCATGAAATTAACTTCACGAACATATACTTTTTTACCAGGCTCAATATAAAAAGTTAATCCGACAAGTCTTTGCTCTTGATCAACCGTTGGCACTGGGTTAACACTTGCAAAAGCATAGCCTTTATTACCTAATTCATATTTAATTTTATCGGCACTATCCAGAATTTTTTGTCTAGAAAAAACATCACCTGCATTGATATCAATCATCTCCCTAATTTTAGCTTCGGGCAGAATAAATTCACCTTCTAAATCAATACTTTTAACGTGGAAAATTTTTCCTTCACTTAAATTCAATGATATAAATGTTTTATCTTTATGCGGATTTAATGCAACCTGTGTTGAATCAACTCTAAAGTTCAAATACCCTTGATTCATATAGAATGAACGTAACATTTCCATTGATGCTTGCATTCTTTGAATGGAATATTGGTCATCATTTGAAAGCAGACCCCATAAATTCCACATTGAAGGTGTCGTTAAAACAATATTATCTCTGAGCTTACTTTGCTCAAAATTATTATTCTTGATGAAGTCAATACGTTCAATTTTTGCCGTCAGACCTTCAGATATAATAATTTTAATTGCGACACGGTTACGTGCGAGTTTGGTCACTTTTGTTGTAATCCTAACTGCGTACTTCCCCAAACTAAAATATTGCTGCTCTAGCGATTGCTTAACCAGCATTAAAATATCTGGATTATAAATATTACCAACCTCTAATCCAGAAGAAATCAATGCTTTTCTCAGGTCTTCAGACTTAATTTCATCATTGCCTGTGAAATCAACCGAACTAATCGCTGCGCGTTCTTGTACTTGAACAATTAACGCATCATCTTGACGATAAATTTTAATATTACTAAAGTTTCCAGAGGCATACAAATCAGCGATTGCTTCAGACGTCAGCTCAGACGTGACAGTTTGGCCAATTTGAATTGGCAGGTTATTATAAACACTCCCAATAGAGATTCTCTGTAAGCCCTCAACATCAATTTCATTTACAACAAAGTCAGATGTTGCGGAATAAACAAAAGTACTAGGTATTAACCCAAGTATTGCTAATCCTAATACCTTCCTTGTTTTATCCAAAAACATTGACTATCCCTGTCACACAACAAATCAAATTCTATGGCACTTAACCTAGACCTCAAATGAAGAATAGCAGCTCTGATTTTATTGTGTAGGGATGACACACGATCTTATTTCTTTATCTAAAGAAATAACCTCTTCAATCGTCCTAGGTGGTTGAAATGAAAGCTTTTGAAGGTACTTTGCAACATTGCTAACAATATCTGTAAATGCGATTTTTCCATCCAGAAATTGCTGTACCATTAGTTCATTCACAGCATTAAATATAATTGTTCCGACATTATTTTTTTCAGCCAGTAAGTCAAAGACCATTTTTATTGACGGAAATCTACTGTAATCTACCTTTTCAAAGTGTAGCGTTTTTTCAGTTAAATCAAGATGCTTAACCTTCACCTCTCCTCTTTCTGGATAATACATACAGTGAGCAATAGGTGTTCGCATATCTGGTGACCCGAGCTGGGCCAAAAAACTGCCATCGACATATTTCACCATAGAATGAATAATACTTTGAGGATGAATCAATACTGATAATTTTTCTACTGGCACACCAAAAAGCCAATAAGCTTCTATAACTTCTAACGCTTTATTCATCATTGTTGCAGAATCTACAGATATCTTTCTGCCCATATCCCAATTTGGATGCGCACAGGCCTCATCAGGTGTCACTTGAATAAGATCAGCCACAGGTTTCGTACGGAATGGGCCACCAGAGGCAGTTAAGATAATCTCTGAAACCACCTTATCTTTATATACTGGATTTTTCTGCGGTAAACACTGGAAAATTGCATTATGCTCACTGTCCACTGGTAACAGAATCGCATTATGGTTAGCAACCGCTTCCATAAATAAACCACCAGCCGTTACTAATGATTCTTTATTTGCCAATAAAACTTTTTTCCCAGCTTTTACTGCTGCATAAGCAGAGGGTAAACCAGCAATACCAACAATTGCTGCCATTACTACATCAACATTAATATCTTTTGCAATATCACAAAGCGCTTGCTCACCAGCAAGCACTTCAACATCATTAATATGATTGCTTTTAAATTTATTTTTTAATTGCAATGCTGACTGCTTATTAACTAGCACAACATATTTTGGCTTAAACTTAACACACTGAAGATAAATTTTTTCGACATTGCTATTTGCTGCTAGCGCAAATACTGAGAAATCATCAGAATTTTGTGAAATGATATCTAGTGTGTTTTCACCAATTGAACCAGTTGAGCCCAATATCGTAATGCTTTGCATACTTAAATTTATTCTTCAATAATTGGAGATGAGTCATCCTGATCATTAGAAGCATTACTATCATCGATAGCTGGTGTTCCATCCAAATTTTCTTGAACACTAATGCATTCAACCTCACACTCAGTCTCTTCATCTTCCTGAATAGTCTGTAGTGTAACAAGTTTTTCACCAGCATTAAGATTAATTAAGGTTACGCCTTGAGCTGAACGTCCCGTTTCGCGAATATCACAAACAGGCGTTCTTACCAGCGTACCTTGGTCTGTCATTAACATGACATCATCCGTATCATTTACCAATACAGCTGATACAACACCACCATTTCGATCTGAAGTAGAAATTGAAATCACACCTTGAGAACCTCGAGATGTACAACGATATTCTGATACAGCGGTGCGTTTTCCGTAACCATTTTCAGTCGCCGTTAACACCACGCCAGCATCTGGGTCTGTTGCCAGCAATGCGACCACTTTTGCATCGTTAGATAGTCTCATTCCTCTAACACCACGAGCAGTCCTGCCCATCGCTCTAACTTGTCCCTCATCAAAACGAATTGCTTTACCCGCATCAGAAAACATCATGATTTCTTTATTTCCATCCGTCATAACAACATCCATTAACTCATCGTTTTCATCTATGGATAATGCATAGATTCCCATCTTACGCGGACGAGAAAATGCACTTAAGCTGACCTTTTTGACCACTGCTTTTTTAGTAGCCATGAAAATAAACAGATCATCTTTGAATTCTGAAACACCGATCATCGCTGTAATTTTTTCACCTTGCTCTAAAGGCAAGATATTGTTAATTGGCTTACCTTTTGATTGCCTTCCAGCTTGAGGAAACTCATACACCTTAGACCAATATATTTTACCTAACGTTGAAAAACACAACATCGTATCGTGAGTTGAGGCTACACCAAGCTTTGCAATAAAATCTTCTGATTTCATTTTTGTGGCTGATTTACCCCGACCACCCCTTCTTTGAGAACGGTACTCTGATAAGGCTTGCGTTTTAACATAACCATCAAAAGACAAAGTAACCACCATCTGTTCTTCAGCGATTAAATCTTCATAGCCCAGATCAACTTGAGATGCGATAATCTCAGAACGTCTTTCATCACCAAACTGTTCTTTGATTTCTTCCAACTCTTCACGAATTACTGCTAATAATCTATTTACATCACGCAGAATCGCAATTAATTCTTTAATCTTTTCAATGATCTCAGCAAACTCATTAAGAATTTTATCTTGCTCTAAACCTGTTAATCGATGCAGGCGTAACTCTAAAATGGCATCAACTTGCGTGGGTGACAATTGATATTCTTCACCATGTAAGCCGTAAAATGATACCAGTCCATCTGGTCTATAAAGACTGGACTCAATATCTCCGATCATGGAAACAACAATTCCAGCTTTCCATTTTCTAGCCAATAAACCCTCTTTCGCCTCAGCAGGTGTTTTTGACGCCTTAATTAAGGCAATGACTTCATCGATATTAGTTAATGAAATTGCCAAACCTTCTAAAATATGTGCTCTCTCACGCGCTTTACGCAATTCAAATATTGTTCTGCGAGTAACTACTTCCTTACGATGTTTGACAAAAGCTTCTAACACTTGTTTTAAATTTAATAATTTTGGTTGGCCATCTTCAAGCGCCACCATGTTCACACCAAAACTAAGCTGCATTTGTGTTTGAATATACAGATTATTCAATATAACCTCTGGCACTTCGCCTCTACGTATTTCAACCACAACACGCATACCATCTTTATCGGATTCATCTCGAAGCTCAGATATACCTTCAATTTTTTTATCTTTAACCAATTCAGCTATTTTTTCTACTAACCGCGCTTTATTAACTTGATATGGCAGCTCGGTAACAACAATCCGTTCTCTATCTGTTTTTTTATCTTTTTCTATCTCTGCTCTTGCTCGCATAATGACACGACCACGACCAGTTTTATAGGCATCTACAATTCCAGAACGACCATTAATAAATGCCGCTGTTGGAAAGTCAGGGCCTGGAATATATTCCATTAACTCTGGAATTGTTAAATCGGGACTATCAATTAATGCCAGAACCGCATTCACCACTTCATTTAAATTATGTGGCGGAATGTTGGTTGCCATACCTACAGCAATTCCAGATGATCCATTAATCAATAAATTTGGTACGCGAGTCGGTAAGACATCAGGAATAGTTTCCGTTTCATCGTAGTTTGGTGAGAAATTAACGGTTTCCTTATCCAAGTCAATCAGTAAGCTGTGCGCCAACTTAGACATGCGCACTTCGGTATAACGCATTGCGGCAGCAGAGTCACCGTCAACAGAACCAAAGTTACCCTGACCATCGACCAACATATAACGCATTGAGAAATCTTGCGCCATTCTGACTATAGTATCATACACAGCAGTATCGCCATGTGGATGATATTTACCAATTACATCCCCAACAACACGAGCTGATTTTTTATACGGCTTATTATAATCATTACCCAATTCTTTCATGGCATAAAGTACACGCCGATGAACTGGCTTTAAACCATCTCTAACATCTGGTAATGCGCGACCAACAATAACGCTCATTGCGTAGTCAAGATATGATTGTTTTAATTCTTGCTCAATTTGAATAGGTAAAATTTCATTCGCAGATTCTGACATAAGAGTATATTCAAACTAAAGATAGACTATCACTTAGCTTAGCACAATCTACCTGACATGGCTTATAGATCACAGGCAAAATTTTTTTAAAACTTACCTTACTTTTGATATTTAAATACTTCTAGTAGCTTCCTCTAACCAAGACTCAAAAGCTTCCTTTATTTGACTCAAATCATTTTCTGTATCTGCTTCAAAACGTAGCACCAACACAGGAGAAGTATTTGATGGACGAATCAATCCCCAACCATTTTCTAATTCAACACGAATACCATCAATGGTAATAATACGACCATTAGGAAACTTGCCAGATACTGTCTTGTTTAAATAAGACATTATTGGTGATTTTTTATTTTCATCAATTTTAACATTAATCTCAGGTGTGCTAATGCTATCTGGGATCGCATCGAATAATTCATCCGCATTTAAGTTTGTATTTGACAGTATTTCTAGCAACCTGGCTCCAGTATATAATCCATCATCAAACCCATGCCAACGATCATTAAAAAAGATATGCCCACTCATTTCGCCTGCTAAAGCGGCATTGGTTTCTTTCATTTTCTTTTTAACCAACGCATGTCCAGTCTGACACATTTCTGGCTCACCACCTGCTGCTTTAATAAAAGACTCCATATGCTTCGTACACTTCACATCATATAGAACTTTAGCGCCTGGATTCTTTTTCAGCATCTCTCTTGCGTAAAGCATTAATTGGCGATCTGCATTAATGATTTTACCTTTTGGTGTTACCACACCAAGACGATCACCATCACCATCAAACGCCAACCCAATATGCGCACCAATTTTTTTAACGCGATTAATTAAATCCTGTAAATTTTCTGGCTTACTTGGGTCAGGATGATGATTTGGAAAATGACCATTAATTTCACAATAAACCTCATCAACGCTACAACCGATTTCTCGAAACAAATCTGGGGCACAATCACCTGCAACACCATTACCCGCATCTACAACCACTTTTAGTTTACGACCAAGCTCGATACCCTCATCTACACTGTTAATATATTCCCAAGTTACCGCTCTTTCTTTTTGTTTACCAAGCTTCTTACCTGCTACGAGATCACCTGTCAAAATTCGATTTTTCAGCTTCTGGATACCTTCTCCGTACAAGGTATGTCCAGCGATAACCATTTTGATCCCATTATAGTCTTTAGGATTATGACTACCCGTCACCATAACACCTGAACCATTACCCATGGTTTTTGCCGCATAATATAATACCGGTGTAGGGACGACACCAATATCAATCACTTCACAGCCCGTCTTTGAAATACCAGAGCGAATTGAAGAAGTAATCTTAGGGCCAGAAAGGCGTCCGTCTCGTCCAATCATCACACTATTTTGACCAGCTGCAATAATTTCTGACCCAATAGCCAAGCCAATATCATGAGCTACGCCTGCTGTTAATTCATTACTAACAATTCCTCGGATATCATATTGACGAAAAATATGTTCAGGCAAATTACTTGCACGATTGCATAGCAAATGATGTTGATTACTAGCCAAAATATTCTCCTTAATTCTATTTATCTGATATTTTCTTGGGCGGTGTTCTTTCTTTCCGCCAATAAGTTACCACAACAGGAATACTAAAAACCACCAAAACAAACAACACAATTAAAATTGGCTTGTAATCAGCTTGATTCCATTGTTTTTGCGCTACTTTTCGACGCTTTACATCAATTTTTGCGTACTTAAGTGTATTATTTGCCATTGCGTTCGGCTTTGCTGCACTATTCCAAGCATGTGACAACGTAAAACTTTTTGGATGAAACCCCCAAATCCAAGGAGAATCTTCACGCAAGATATCAACCATTTTATAAATTAATGTTTGGCGTTCAGGAGAGTTTTCCATTTGGTTAATTTGCTCATAAAGCTGGTCATATTTATCATTTTGATAATTAGACGCATTTTCACCCCCATATTTTACTTTAGCATTTGGTCCATATAGAAGCATTAAAAAGTTCTCTGGATCAGGATAATCTGCATTCCAGCCCCAAGAATACATTTGGACCTGACCTGTTCTAACTTTCTCACGAAAACGATTGTATTGTGTTGCTCTTACGTTTAACTGAATACCCAATTTTTTAAACTGTGACCGTAACCAAGAAAGCTGTGCTTTATCATCTGGACCGCTATTAGAAATAACGTCTAAATTTAAAACCAATGGCTTACCAGTTTTTTTATTCACCCCATCAGGATAGCCCGCTTGCGTTAACAACTTTTTAGCATCGTCCAGCGACCTTCTGATTTGTTGTTCTTGTGCACGATAAACTGTTAAATTAAACTTACCATCATTCCCGAACAAACCCACTGGAATTGGGCCTTGCGCTGGAACACCGCGTCCATTCATAAAAATAGATATGAATTCTTCAACATTAAAGACAATCGATAACGCTTGTCTTAACTTTTTCTGATTCTCAGAATACCCGCCTACCACTGGATCTAACATGTTAAAACCCCAGTAGAAAATGCTTGGCTGGATAGTTGTTTTTAAAGTGATACCACGTTCAGATATTTCTTCAGTTATTTCCACCTCACCCTCATTGGTAAACTGAACTGCTTGGTCAAAGGCATCAGAACTAATCCCTGAGCGGTCATAATATCCTTGAAGAAATTTATTCCACATTGGGATGCTTTCTTTTTCAAGCGAAAATACGATGGTATCAATAAAAGGTAATTGCTGCCCAGCCCGATCCAAATAACCCGCTTCAACATCACCAACCTCTCCAGTTGTTGGATAATACTCAACATGGAAATTAGGATTACGCTGTAAAACCATGCGACGATTAGGATTGTTTTCAACAAGATAATATGGCCCTGTGCCAACTGGATACCAATCTAACGTAAGATTATTTTCCTGCAAAATTTCTTGCTGGTAAAAAGCATCCACCTCCCAAGCCATTGGTGCAAAAAATGGCATAGCTAACCAATACATAAATTGTGGATATTTCCCGTTAATCGTAATTTCAAGCGTATATTTATCAACAGCTTTAACGCCCTTGAGATCATATTCCCTTAAATCCATCTTTTCATTACCCTGCACCTTATACCATTTGGACAATTCTTGTTGGTATTCAGAAAATCCGACAATAATACTGGCCATTATGCCTGCGATTGGTGAATGTATTTTTGGATTTGCCAGACGTTTAATCTGATAAACATAGTCTTGAGCCGTCAACTCTCTTGTCTCTAATTGTTCAAAATCATAAATTCCAAAATCCGCTCCAACACTCTCACCGCTTAAGTTATGAAATTTCAACTTGTTAGTGCTTGTATCCTGAATAAATGCTGGATGAGGAGCATACTTAATACCTTTTTTTAGCTTAATAATATAGGTTGATGTTGCTACCTGATCGCCAGTCGCATCCCTGGATAAAATTGCCCCTGATTTATCGCGATATACAATTTCCGGCATGGCTCTTGCTGTTAATGGTTCTAGTTCATACGGTCTTTTTAAATAATGGTATTGATACAGGGGTTCATATACTTGTGCAATAATGGCATACTCATCTGCTGAATAAGACTTAGCTGGGTCTAAGTGTTTTGGTCGCTCAGAAAAAACGGTATATAGCGTATTGTCATCTCTTTTTGAATGCGGATTATTAGGCTGTGAATAACCATATAGAAAGCAACTCAGCGACAAAACGACAATATAATACCGAACACTTAATATTATAAGCAAAAACCTCCTCTTAAAGAACATGAGTAAAGTCATAACTATCAAAACCAGTGATCTCACCCTCATAGTTTTTAGATAATGCCATTACCTTAAACACTTCACCCATCCCTGATGGCATGATTAATTTTTTAACCGACTGGATCTTTTGAGCATCCGATTCATCACCGTTCGCTATTTCATCTAAATAATGTTTTAAATTATTTTCCGTCAGAAAAAAACCTTGTGTCGTATACCCTTCAATGTCCAACCCACATGATTCTGCGGCTTCAGCCACCCGAGTAAAATCAACGTGAGCCGTAATATCCTGTAATCCAGTTAAAATTAATGGGTCATCATGAACCTGATGTCGAAAATAACACTCCAATGTCCCCATGTTCCGTTGGGGATGATAATACTCACTGCGGCTATACCCATAATCACACAATAGTATAACACCTGAATTTAAACATTCTGACAAAGAACATAACCATGGTGCTACCCATAAATTCACCTCCGAACGATACGAATCACCTAACTCACCAACACAATCTTCAATTAAGTCCACTTCATGCTGCAAGTCAGCTGATGCATCTGTCATTTTAAATTCTATTTTTTTTTCACCAGTCATGACGACTGATAATTCTTTTACACCATTTTTTTTCTTCTCAAAAAGCTTGACAGGCATGGCATCCAAAACTTCATTTGCAAAAATAATTCCATCGAATGATTTATGAGGTAATTGTGTAACCCATTCAAAAGAATCAAAATAGCAAGGAATCCTCTCTTTTATGTAATTTTGCTGCACATGCCGCAAATCAGAACTTGGCTCTAATATATAATATTTTGTGATAGGAATATTTAAATTTATCAGCTCCTCAAAATAATCAACAGCAAATGTACCAAGCCCTGCTCCAATTTCCATAACCACAGGATTTTTATACATTTTTATTATATTTCGACTAGCTTGTGCAAAGCATTTAGCAAATATTGGTGATATCTCAGGAGCAGTAATAAAATCCCCCATTTTACCAATCTTATGGCTACCACTACTATAATAGCCATAATTTGGGTCATATAATGCATGATTCATGTAAACATCAAACCCAATATTCACATTGTTTTTCATATAGTTATTAATTAATTTATCCACGCAACTTTTAACATGGTTTTCTTCAATGTAACTAAGGTCTATTCTCATATTAATTGCCAACCAGCCTATCAGTTTTAGTAAATTTTACGCCCTAACTATAAATATTACATAAATATTAATTTTTAACAGGTAAAACTAACTGTTTTAATACCCATTTTAAAGCTTTGATAAATTTCTCAACCAAATACTGGATTTCTTTAAATGGTTAATGTAAATTAAAACACAAGTTGGCAAGGAATGCCGCTTAACATGGATGAATCAAATACCAAGGAGATATTGGATGAAAGGTCTAACTGTAGAAGCTCGTATCAAAAAATTATATAACTGTACTGTTGTAGAATTTTTCCAAAAATGTGTTGATGAAGGTCTAGAAACTTTTGAGATTGCAGAAATGATTAACTGCAGCGTAAGCAACTTGCGTAGAATTGCCAGAAAATATAATTATACATTCTTCCAACCAGAGCCAGTACAAATGTTTTGTGAAAGCGAAAATTTCACCACGAACAAATTGAACCTGGATAACTTATTATCAAGAAGCTGGACAGCACAATCCAAAAAAGTAACCACAACAGCTTAAGTTACTTACATAACAATAATTTCAGAATTGCCTGCCTAACATACAACCCATTACCTGCTTGCTGAAAGTATTTAGCATACGGTGTTTTATCGACAGAAACATCAATTTCATCAACCCTTGGCAAAGGGTGCATGACACAAGCATCACTTAATGCATGTTTCTTCAATAAGGTAGCAGTTAAGATAATTTTATCAATTTCTTTCTCATTTTCAGATAATCGTTCTTTTTGACACCTTGTCATATAAATCACATTCGCTGACTCTAAAACTTCAGGTAGATTATTATTCGTATAATATGTCATTTTATGCTCATCTAAAATTTGGCAAATTGACTCTGGCATTTCAAAACCTGTCTGTGGACAAAATATTACCTCAACATTATAATTAACCAATGCTTTAGCTAAAGAATGAACCGTTCTACCATATTTTAAATCACCTAACATTGCTATCTTAAGCCCATCAATTTGATTAAAGTGCTCTCTGATTGTAAATAAATCCAGCAGAGTCTGCGTAGGATGCTGATTAGCACCGTCTCCAGCATTAATAACAGGCTTTGAAGAAGTGTCAGCCGCAATTTGCGCCGACCCAATATCAGGATGACGAATAATAATTGCATCGGAGTAACACTCAACCATACGAATGGTATCTTCCAAAGACTCACCTTTTTTACCCAATGATGTATTCCCGCCATCAGCAAAGCCGATTACATTCCCACCTAACCTATAAACAGCTGCTTCAAAAGATAGCCTTGTTCTCGTAGAGGCCTCAAAGAAACAAGTTGCAACCACTTTATCTTTTAGTAAATGGTATATTGGAGAATGCTTTAATCTCTCTGCTGTATCCAAAATCAATTCTATTTGTTCTCTGGAAAAATCTTGAACCGTAACAATATCTTGATGGTAAAAACTATTGCTCATTTATTTTCTTATTCGCTATTCTTAATTATTAAGCATAACAAATAGAACATTAGCGGGAAAGAAATAATGTATGCGGTCGGTTTAACAGGAGGCATCGCTTCAGGAAAGTCAACAGTTAGAAGAGAGTTTGAAAAACTTGGGATTGATACATTCTGTGCAGATATAATTTCAAAACAAGCCGTCGCACCAAACTCAGAAGGCTTAGAAGCCATCATCAATCGTTATTCCAAAGATATATTACTCGCTGACAACTCACTGAATAGAGCTAAACTTAAAGAAATTATTTTTGATCAGCCAACTGAAAAAATATGGCTTGAAAATCTTATCCATCCAATTGTTAGAGACCAGTTATTTAAGTCAGCTAAAGCAGCTCAATCACCATACTGCATATTAGACATCCCCCTATTAAATAAAAAAATATTAATTGAATATACCTTTATCCAAAAAATTATTTCCATAGAAGTGCCTCCACACATTCAAATTGAACGCCTCACAGCAAGAGATAATATTAGCTCAGAGTTAGCAAAGAAAATTATTGACAGTCAGGCAACTAGCACCGAACGTTACGAGATATCCAACTTTTGCATCGTAAACACATCATTAAGCATCCCAGAGCTTCAAGCAGAGGTTAAATCAATCCATACAAAACTCCTTAAGCTGTCAGCTCAACCCACTTAATCTTAATATCTATTTCACAAATTAATTGACATCGATACACGACAATCCTATAATCCTCTTCGTTCAGTAATTACGCGCCCGTAGCTCAGCTGGATAGAGTACCTGGCTACGAACCAGGCGGTCGGAGGTTCGACTCCTTCCGGGCGCGCCAATTTGCGGGAATAGCTCAGTTGGTAGAGCACAACCTTGCCAAGGTTGGGGTCGCGAGTTCGAGTCTCGTTTCCCGCTCCAATTTAAATCTAAATTCACTCCCTATCTTTTGTAAAATTAGCAAAAAATGGCTAACATGCATTTATATCAATTTATTTAAATTCTAGTAATTTAACTTACTCGGAAAGATAGAGAGAAAAAATGGCTGACAAAAAACTTACTTCATTGCTTAAAACATACGAAAACATGATTGCTTCACGCGAGTCCGACAACACAGAGGCTGAACTCGTAAATAGCGGGGAAGCAAATTTTTTGGCCTCAAGCAGAGGTCACGAGGGCAGTGCAATTTTAAATGTATTTTTAAATAGCCACGACTGGTTATGCTGCCACTATAGAGACAAGGCACTCATGCTTGCTCGCGGCATGTCAAATGAACAGTTTTTTTATAGCGCATTATGTAAAGCTGAGTCACACTCAGCTGGACGCCAAATGGTATCACACATGAGTGATGCGGCACTAAATATTACCAGCCTGGTAGGTCCTGTTGGTAACAATGCCCTACAAGCAGCAGGTATTGCCAAAAGCATTAAAAATCACCCTAAAAAGCCAATTGTTATTTGCTCTACTGGTGATGGTACAACACAACAAGGGGAATATCTTGAAGCAATTGCGGAAGCAACCAGAAGCAATCTGCCTGTATTGTTTTTTATTCATAATAATGAACTAGCAATTTCCACTAAAACAATAGGTAAAACATTTTTCTCATTACCTGGCGGTATAAAACCAAAGGAATTCTACAACTTACCTATTACCAGGCTTGATGGGAAAAAACCATTAGAAGCTCATGATAAAATAGAAGCGGTTATCTCCAGAATGAGAGAAACTCGTTCACCTGAGATAATTATATTTAATGTTGATCGATTATCAAATCATTCAAATGCTGACAATCAGCTGCTATACAGAACTGAGGCTGAGGTTCAAAAAGCCATAGATGAGAATGATCCAGTTAAAATAAGTAAAAAATACTTACTTGAGCAAGGTATCAGTGAAGACGAGCTAGATGCCATTGAGGCGCAAGTAAAACAAGTTGTCAAACAAGCTGTAAATACTGCCAGAAATGGTTCTGAACCAGAACCTACATTTGTTGCAGAGCGTCCTCTACCACCTGAATTAGAAGCTACTTCACCGGAATACCGTGGCAATCAAACAAGCGAGAAGAGACTTAGCATGCTTGAAGCAATGCGTAATGTTTTCAGACACCAATTAAGCACAAATGAAAATGTTTGCCTACTTGGCGAAGATATTGAAGATAAAAAAGGTGATGTCTTCGGAGTAACTAAAGGTCTATCAACTGATTTTCCTGGTCGTGTGGAGAATTCTCCATTGTCTGAGTCAACTATTCTAGGTATTACAACAGGTATGGCACTAGCAGGCAAACAACCTGTTGCCTTCATACAATTTGCTGACTTCATGCCACCCGCTTATAATCAAATTATGACTGAACTTGGCACCATGTATTGGCGTACAAATGGAAGTTGGGAGTGCCCTGTTATCGTTTTTGCAGCTTGTGGTGGATACCGCCCTGGATTAGGTCCGTTTCACTCTCAAACAAATGAAGCAACTTATGCCCACATACCAGGTATCGATGTATATATGCCAGCAAATGCTGGAGATGCGGCTGGACTGCTAAACGCAGCTTTTGCGTCAAAAAGACCTTCCGTATTCTTATACCCCAAAAAACTTTTAAATAATGGCAGCATTGCAGATACAACCTCTCCAGATGTAAACAAACACCTAATTCCAGTAGGAAAAGCCAGAATTATTAAACCTGGTAGCGATATCACTTTAGTCGGATGGGGAAATACCGTTTCAATTTGCCAAGAAGTATCTGAATCCCTAGAGACTGTAAATGCCGATGCTGAAATAATCGATTTGAGAACAATTAAACCATACGATGCCGCAACGATCATAGCATCCGTTCAGAAAACAGGGAAACTTGTTGTTTTGCATGAAGACAACGCAACCTGTGGTGTTGGTGGTGACATAATCGCAACTGTTGTTGAGCATTGCAATAGACCAATCCAGGCAAAACGTATTACTCGTCCCGATACATACACACCATGTAATTTCCCAAATCAACTAGCAGTTTTACCTTCGTATGAAAAGGCACTTACCGCAGCCTGCGATTTATTAGGAATCGGGGTTGAATGGAGAGTCAAACAACTTACTGATAATTCGTTATTTGATGTTGAAGTTATTGGCTCAAGCCCATCAGATGAATCTGTCAAAATTATAGACCTAAAAGTAAATGTTGGAGACGAAGTTGAGGCTGGCGATATACTAGTAGAAACTGAAGCAAGCAAATCGGCGGGTGAAATACTTGCACCAGTCACAGGAACTGTTACAGATATATACGTAAAAGAAGATGAACAAGCCATTGTTGGGGAAAAACTATTACAAATCAAACTCCCAGAAAACACAGCTTTAGCTCCTGGTCTTGCTAGAACCAAGAAGAAAGCAATTCTAACCCGTGTATCAAGCAAAAGTAGCGCCACTACAGATGATATGTATTTCAAAAAAATCATTCATTCTGTTGGTATTAGTGTACCCGTATTTAAAACAGGCTCAAGAGTGGTAGAGAATAAAGAATTACTGGTAAATTTCCCAGATAAAACGAATGAAGATATTGTCAACTTGACTGGAATTAAAAGCAGAAACTGGTTAGCTGAAGGTGAGTCTCTAGTTTCAATCGCAACTGATACGGCATTAGAAGCATTAAAGAAAAATAACCTACGCTTACAGGATATTGATTCAATAATTTGTGCAACCTGTACGCCGGAAGAATATGTATCGCCATCTATGGCCTGTCTTGTTTTGCATGAACTATATAAAACTTATGGTGAACATTCTGTTCAAGCACTGGATATCAATGCTGCCTGTAGTGGCTACCTATATGCTCTACAGCAAGCTAATAATTACCTAAAAACTCGACCCAATGCTAGAGTCATGGTTATTACTGCCGAGGCTTTATCAAAACGCATTAATCCAAAGGATTTTGATACTGCTTTTCTGTTTGCAGATGCTGCCACTACAACCATCATGATGGGTGAGAATCACCTTTCTCAGGCCAAAGCAAAAATTAACCGGATCTCTTTATTGTCTACAGCTGAAGATGGCTCGATTCTAAATATCCCAACAGTTAAAACTGAAGACCATTCAATTACCCTAAAAGGCAAACAATTATTTACCTACGCAGTAAAACACATGGCGATGATATTATACAAGTGCTGCCAGAGATCAAACCTAACACTTGAAGAACTAGACCTTGTCATTCCTCACCAAGCGAATCAAAGAATTTCTCATGCCATCGAAAAGCGTTTGAAGCTCAAGAAAGATTCTTTATATAGCAACATTGCTCATTACGGCAATACTTCATCTTGCACCATTCCAATAGGTATGGCAGAAACAATGGATGATACTAAAGTTGGAAACAATATAGCACTGTGTGCATTCGGTAGTGGCTTTACTTATGGTGCCGTAACACTAGAAGTCCTGCACTAATAAAATCAGCAAGGTTCCTGCTAACTTTTTTTGTTAAAAAATTAAGCTTGATTTTCTTTGTTTATTTTTGCCACGCGAATACCAAGCTCTTGAAGCTGTGGTAACTCCACCTCGGATGGGGCAGATGTCATCATGCAACTAGCTGTTTGAGTTTTTGGAAATGCAATTACATCACGAATATTATCGGTATTGGTAAGTAACATTACTAATCGATCCAAACCAAATGCAATACCCCCGTGAGGTGGTGCACCATATTTTAATCCATTTAATAGAAAGCCAAATTTTTCTTGGGCTTCTTCTTCTGAAATTCCAAGCAACTTAAATACTTTTTGCTGAATACCTTGATTATGGATACGGATAGAACCACCACCCACTTCATACCCATTAATAACCATATCATAAGCCCGTGAATTAATCTTCAGGGGGTCACCATCCAAATCAGCACCTTCAGAGGGTGATGTGAATGGATGATGAAGCGCATGCAAGCCACCCTCAATTTTCTCAAACATTGGAAAATCAATAACCCACAATGGCGCCCATTCCTTAGTGGCCATACCAAGATCATGGCCTACCTTCACACGAAAGGCACCCATCGCATCATTAACTACCTTTTCCTTATCTGCACCAAAAAATAGAATATCGCCATTTTCTGCATTCATACGCTCAATTAAATGGTTAAGCACATCGTCAGGTATATTCTTAACAATAGGAGACTGCAGACCATCACGCCCTTTAGACTTATCATTGACCTTAATATAAGCAAGACCACGAGCCCCATAAATCCCAACAAATTTAGTATAAGCATCAATCATTTTTCGTGATAATTTTTCACAGCCCCCTTTAGCATTAAGGGCTATTACTCGACACCCAGGCTTGTTCGCCTGTCTCTTATACACATCTGACGCTGCCGACGATCTACTCTGTGTAGATC
>OLID01000418.1_pt1 | contig 18615 bp, 14 predicted proteins | sample 1609361 | NCBI WGS metagenome assembly OLID01 (sample SAMN05416778, study PRJEB24817) | seawater metagenome | isolation source: Sea water | place: Canada:Atlantic | collected 2013-07
CACAGAGTAGATCGTCGGCAGCGTCAGATGTGTATAAGAGACAGGTTAGGGGCTTCTATGAACTGTTGGCGAGGTTATCAAGCCATTTACAAAATAGAAAATGACAGTTTATTTGTAAGTGCAATCATTGATTGCCACTCTCTTGAAAACAAAAATCAAAAACCAACTAACCATATAAAAAAAGTATTTGGAGATAAAGTCAAATCCAACAAAGTTTTTATAAACTGGTATAGCGGAAATATTAGTTTTCCAGAAAAATCTAAAGAAAACAAAATCATACGTTGGGATGTAGTATTTGAAAGAATTTTTCTTTATGAAACAGCTATAAAAATTGAAGATGGAAAAATAATTGAGATTAGTAACGAACAAAACTATATCGATTTAGAAAACGGAATAGATAGAATGGAAAGAGATTCTATCAGTAACATTGTATTTGACCATATTAAGAATTATAAATGGACAAAATTGGACAAATTTGATTGCGGAGAAAAATATACAGTCGTGATTGGAAAAAATGGAAAAATAACTGACGTGATAATGACAGATTATCAAACCGAGGAAAAGATTGAACAATATTGGGATACCAAGAGAGAGTACAATTTTTGTGTAAAATCTGTTAAAAAAGCACTATCAGAATTGCAATTTGACATTCTAAAACGGAAAGGAAAACCAACAGAGGAAAAAGTATTTATTGAGATTTGGTTTAATGAAGATGGAACAATGGAAAACTGGACGGATTAAAAAAACTGGTGCCAACAACGTATATAATTTATTGCTAGTTCTAGCCTACTTACGAAAATCCTCGCGGATTTTCTATTCGGTTTATATTTGCTAAATTAGGTGCTTAAACCACGCAACAAACCATATACAACAACGTTAACTTTTATACAGATTGCACTAAATGAGAGAAAATGAAATAATACAACGAATTAATAAATGATTTATACATAACCCAACAAACCTTGTAGAAGACCCATATACATAAGACAATGGGGAGAAATCATCCCTTGTTATAAACTTTAAAACACATAGGATCATGAAAATAAAAATTTTAATTATTATTTGTTGTTGCTTTCTTGTTTCCTGTATGGAAGATGAAGACAGAGACCAATTTGGATTTACATTTAAGGTTGCTAATAAAAGCGGAATGGAACATGAAAACGTAAGAATTACCATTGGAGGAATGGAAAATGGAGAGTTTATAGGTACTGATTCTTATATCTTTCCTAAAATACTGGTGTTATCAAATGACTGGCCAGATACTACGGGAAATCAAACACAATCATTCGCTTTTTATGAAGAGCGTTGGAATCCTAATTTAGCTGAAGTAAAAGTCATCTCAAACCGTGCATATTTTACCATTGAATTGGAAGGTGAAGAACCCATCTTATTATATGATAATTTTGGTAGTAACCAAGGAGAGTTAGTGAGTTTTGAAATTCCTGAGGATAATGTTATCAAAAATGACTTTGGAAGAATGGATATTTCTTTCGAATCTGACACCATTCTAGGAGATTTGTTTGTTTGGGATTAAAGGTAATAAACCCGCACAATTTGCTAACACGGTATAAAAAATGGCAGTTAAGAGCTAAACCAAAGGTTTGGTTCTTTTCTACTATTTTTGTTTAAAACTGAAAGTAATGGCTATTTAAATCTGCTACTTTCTATATACAAGACCGTTGGCAACAAGCAAAACGAACACCTATGAAAAGATTAATATTAGGAATAACAACATTACTTATCATTTCCTGTAACGAAAAACCAAAAGAGGAATTTTCATTAATTGGAACTACAAACGACATTGAAAATGGAACAGTCCTTTATTTAGACAATAAAGAAGTTTTAATCGATTCTGTGTTAATTGAAAATAACTCTTTCAGTTTTAATACAAAATTGACAAAAGCGCCATTACAAGTTGTTTTAAGAACAAAAAACTTTTCTCATTACCGTTTCTTATGGTTGGAAAATAATCCAATGACATTCGATGCAACTAAATCGGATTTTAGAAATGCAATTGTCAATGGTTCTATTGAAGAAAATTTAAGTCAGACTTTAAGCAAAGAAACTGAATCACTTCCGAGAGATGAACAACTAAAAAAAGATATGGAATTTGTGAGCAAGAACTCAAATAGTGTTCATAGCGCTTATATTCTCTCTGTTTATTCAACAACTTGGGGAAAAGAAAAATCCAAAGAACTTTTCGATAAATTTTCATTAGAAAATAAGAATTCTGAATATGGGAAAAGTATTTCAAAATATATTGTGTTGAACAAAAACCCTAAAATTGGAGAGAGATATGCGGACTTTGAAATGGAAAATACCGAAGGAAAAATAGAAAAACTTTCTGACTTTAATAATAAAATTGTTCTATTAGAATTTTGGTCTTCTAATTGTGGACCTTGCAGAAAAGAAAATCCGAATTTGGTAAAAACCTATGAAGAATATAACCCAAAAGGTTTTGAAATATTTGCAGTGTCTCAAGACATAAAAAAGGAAAGTTGGTTAAAAGCAATTGAGAAAGATAAGTTACCTTGGAATCAAGTTAGCGATTTAAAAGGTCACGACAATTCAGCCTCATTAATTTATGGAATAAACGGAATTCCTGACAATTTTTTAATTGATAGAAACGGAATAATTATCGCAAGAAATTTACGTGGAGAGGAACTGAATAAAAAACTTGAGGAAATAATGCCAGTTGCCAACACCGTGTATAATTAATTGCTAGTTCTAGCTTACTTACGAAAATCCCTGCCTACCGCAGGCAAGCTCTCGGGTTTTATTGGTTCGTATTTTATTTGCTAAATTCACTTCTTATAAAACCGCAACTTCCCTACATAATCACGTTAAGCAGAATTCCTACTCGCATTAATATTACCAAATAACGAGCGCGTGACCATTTTTTGGTAGGTATCTAATTCTTTCGCAGACGGTCTTTTACTAGCTAAAATTTCTTGTATCTTTTTTAAAGCATACTGCTGTATGGTAAGCAAAGGCAGTACAATATCTTCTCGTACTTCTATAGAAGCTTTCCCGTCTGGGTAGTTTTCCATGAGTTCTGTATGGTCAGCTATTTTTAGCAACAAGCGTTTGGTAGTCTTGTACTCTTCGTAAATAAGTTTCCAAAATTCTCCAAATTCTTCGTCGTCTGCCATATAAGCCGTGAGTTCAAAAAATGATTTTGTTAAACTCATCACACTATTTTCTAAGAGTGTTTTTAGAAAGTCTGAGTTGTTGTAAAAGTCTATAAGCTGGTCAAATTCTCCCCTATCTTCGTATTTTTTTAAGGCAGTTCCAACACCAAAAAAACCTGGTACATTTTGTTTTAACTGGCTCCAGCTCCCTACAAAGGGTATGGCTCTTAAATCTGAGAAATCTAGGGTATCAGATTGTGAACGCTTGCTTGGTCTACTTCCAATATTGGTTTTTGCATAGTATTGCAGCGTACTCATTTTTTCTAAATACGGTAAAAACTTCTCGTGGTTTTTAAAGGCCACATAGGTTTCATAACTAGTAGCTGCCATGTCATTCATAATCACACGATGGGCATCACTTAGTTGATCTTTTTGAAACACTTCGTTTTTAATCCCAGAACTTAATAACTGTTCTAGATTAAATTGAGAAGAGTTTAAGGTTCCAAAATTAGAACTTATGGTTTGTCCTTGTATGGTAAGTTGTATCTCTTTGTCTTCTATGGTAGGGCCTAAAGAGGCGTAAAACTGATGTGTTTTTCCTCCTCCACGCGCTGGTGGTCCGCCTCGGCCATCAAAGAAAATAACCTCAATGCCAAATTCTCTAGAAATTGATGTAAGTGCTTCTTTGGCTTTAAAAATAGACCAATTAGCCATTAAATAACCGCCATCTTTAGTACCATCAGAAAATCCTAGCATTACGGTTTGCTTGTCTTTTCGTTGGCTTACATGCTTTCTATACGAAGGGTTGGCATACAATGTTCTCATTACCGATTCTGCATTTTGCAAATCATCTACCGTTTCAAATAAAGGAATTACATCTACCGGAAGTGTTTCGCCAAAACCAGAGAGGTTTAGCATGGCAAACGTTTGCATCACATTTAAGGCAGTTTGGTTGTTGCTAATAATATATCTATTGGCACCACGTTTTCCATTTCTATACTGTATTTCTTTAATGGCCTGAATAGATTTTAGTGTTTTTACCAACATATCATCCGAAAATAGATTCGGGTCTATGTCTCCTTTAATCTCGGAGAGAACTGTTACTTGTTCAGCTTCAGACAATGTTAAATAGTTGGATGGAAACGTAGTGTCTTTAGTGTCTAATAACTCTTCTACCATCTTGGTAAAGGCATTATGATGTACTCTACTGTCTTGTCTAATGTCTAAGGTGGCAAAATGAAATCCAAAAATAGAAACCTTGTGTATTAAATCATCTAATTCTTCCAAAAACAACGATTTGTGTTCTTCAGTTAAAATTACGCGTGCTTTCATTAACTCTTCTAGAAGAATTTTTGAAGAAAAGTTTACAACCTTATAGCTTTTTGTAAAGTGCTTATTTAGCCTTTTTTCTATGCGTATTAAAATTTCTTCAATCCCTTTAAAGGTAAGTCTTCTTCTAAGTTTTCTTATGTCTTTATGGTAGTTCTTAAGAATAGTCTGGCGCAATCTTTCGGCTACTTTTAAGGTAATTTCTGTAGTAACAAATGGGTTTCCATCTCTGTCTCCACCGGGCCAAAACCCAAGATCTATAATTTCATTGTTTAGCACTTCACCATCGTAAATATGTTGCTGTACAAAATTATAGATAGTACTTACAGAGTGGTATAAGACATGTTCTAGATACCAAATTAAACTAACCGCTTCATCATAAGGCGTTGGCTTTTGTTTTTTAAAAAATGGTGTTTTTCCTAACTGAGCTAGTAAATTTTTTATGAGTAGTAAATTGTTTTGCTGAATAGCCTTATCTAAGTCTGTAATAATTCCTAGAACATTGCCAGGATAGAATTGCGTTGGATGTGCTGTAAGCACAATACGCACCTTAAATTCTTTAAGGTATTGCTGTAATTCTTCTTTTTTGTTTTGAGAGAAGGCAGCTTCTTTAGAACTGGTTAGAGTTCCAATACCATCCATATTATTTACCATCGGAAATTCTGCATCTTCTATGGCATCAAATAATACAATCTGACGCTCTATATACTGTATAAAACGAAATAAGAGTTGTACTTTTTCTTCTTCTGAAGGGTTTTCTTGGTATTTTTTAAAGAAATAATCTACAATTTGTGTTGGGTTTTCTCCTAGTGAGAATCCTTTTTTACACACTTCATGAAAAAGTGGGAGTAAAACCCCTGTATTGCTAATAGAATCAAAAGGTAAAGTCATAAATATACTGTTGTATATCTGATATTTTGAGACTACATTATCGTTAAATTTAGAGAGTTTTAGTGCGCTAGACATAGGTAAAAATTGATTAGTGAAATTACATAAAAACCCATTCTAAGATGCTGTTTCTATTGATATTTCTACGAAAACGTTGTAAAAGTAATTTTTTATTTTTCTTTTGGAAGCCATCTATTCATGGCATATCCAAACAGCAGTCCGCCAACCATCCAACAAGGAAAAGCAATGAGTGTTTTTTTAAGGGTAATGTCTTGCCCGTTTATAAATGGAAGTAAAAAAGTTAACAAAACAAACATACCAATGCCCCAGGGCAAACCAATTCTAAGTATTTCTTTATGCTTATTGGTCATTGTTAAATTGTAAGATTCCTTCTTGAAGCCAACTAAGGTAAGTGTCTTTATCTGTGTATTGCTCTGCACGGTTTAAGATCTGTAAATCTGCTGTTATTTGCACATAATAGGGTTGTGAAGCCGTTTCAAAATTTACCGTTTGAAAAGTAGCCCATTTATCTCCAACAGTTTCTATATCTTTTAGTTTTCCGTTGGCTCGTTTAAATTTAAATTGCGCCGCTTTTGGCAATTCTTTTCGGTCATCTACATACAGAGAAATTAAGATATACTTTTCTTTTAATAGTGTGTAAATAGCTGGGTCACTCCATACATTTTCTTCAACTTTTCTGCAGTTTACACAGGCCCATCCTGTAAAATCTAATAAGATAGGTTTGTTTGCTGCTTTTGCAGCAGCCAGGCCTTCTTCAAAACCTTTGTAGCAATTTAAGCCAAGCGGACAATCGTTTTCTTGCTCGTAGATACTATAGAATTGTGGAGGTGGAAAACCACTTAACAAGCTTAAATTCCAGCTAGGAGTTTTAAATGTACCAGGAATTAGATAGACAACAAATGCAATTATTAGAACTCCAAAAGAGCCTCTAGAGAATGAGATTTTTTTATCTGCACCGTCATGTGGAAATTTAATTTTTTTGAAAATATACAAAGCCAATCCTATAAAAATTACCACCCAAATACCAATAAAAACCTCACGTTTTAAGAGATCCCAATGGGCTACTAAATCTGCATTAGATAAAAATTTAAAAGCAAAAGCTAGTTCTAAAAAGCCAAGAATAACCTTGGTGGTATTTAGCCATCCACCAGAGCTTGGCAAAGATTTTAACCAATTAGGAAACAATGCAAATAAGGCAAAAGGCAGTGCTAAAGCCAATCCAAAACCTGTCATCCCGGCACTTAGTTGCATGGCTCCGCCATCTGCAGTTAAAGAACCTGCCAGTAAAGAGCCTAAAATAGGGCCAGTACAGGAGAAAGAGACAATAGCTAAGGTAAGGGCCATAAAGAAAATACCAATAAAGCCACCTACGTTAGAAGCCGTATCCATTTTATCTCCCCAAGAACTTGGCAATGTTACCTCGTAGTATCCAAAGAAAGAAAAAGCAAAGAATACTAAGATGGCAAAGAAGAATATATTTAACCAAATATTGGTAGAAATGGTGTTTAAAATTTCTGGGTCTAAGCTGTCTAAAAAGTGGAAGGGAAGACTTAATAGAATATAGATAAGCACAATAAAAAAACCATACAAAATGGCATTGCTAATTCCTTTGGCTTTGCTTTGAGATTGTTTGGTAAAAAACGAAACAGTTAAAGGAATCATTGGAAACACACATGGTGTTAGCAAGGCTAGTAAGCCGCCAATAAACCCCAATAAAAAAATAGTAAACAGACTTTCGTTTTCTTGTGTATTTCCGTCTACATCAGTTTTTAAAAGCGCTTTGTTTTTTAAATCAAGTATTAATAGCTTAGAGAGTCTAATACTTTTTTCATCTAATTCAACCAGCTCATCTATTATAGCGTTTCCATCTAAAGAAAAGCTAAAGTCTTCTTCAATTTGAATGCACACCTCTTTACATACCTGCGCAAAAAAGTTTAATTTTACACTAGTAATAGTTGTATTGATAAGCTGTATTCTTTGCGTAATAATTGCTTTTTCTTTAAAGAAAATCTCTTCTTTTCCCCAAGTATCACTATATTCTTTATAGGTCTTGCTTTCTGTTGCTTTTCCAATTAATTGAAAACCTGTAGCACCTTTTGCTGCCAAAATTTCCATGGGTAATGAAGCATCTTCTGGATTGTATTGAGAATATAAATGCCACTCATCTAAGATGTTAACGGTAAAGATTAAATTGTAGTCTGTGTCTGATATTTTTTCTACAGAAGTGCTAATAATAGCAGGATTGTTTTCTATTTGAGCAAGGCTGTTTAATGCAAAAAATAACAAAAGGAGCGTGCCTAATTTTTTCATGATATAAACGATATTTTTAATCGATTGGTGGCTGTTTTATCTGCAGTAAACCTACGATCTTGTCTAAGACCAATGACCCAAATAATGCGATCTTTGGCATCTGCAAGCAACCAGATTTTTTCTTTGTCTAGTAACGATAATTTCTTATCTTTAAAAAGCTGACTTATTTTTTTGCTACCTGTCATTCCGGTAGGATGCATAGCATCACCATGACGCCATTTTTTCAAAGATAAGGGATAAGTTACCAAGTCTTTATTAATAATAATTTGATGTTTGTTTTCTGGCGTGCTATCTGCAGTATTTAGAATAGTTAGCTTAATAGGATGCGAAATTTCTGCACTAGTTTCTTTGATGAGAAATGGCCCTTTTTCTGTTAGATTTTGATTATTTGTTGTTAAAATTAGAAAGTTTCTATCTTTAAGTAAGCGATGTGTTTTTGAAAACACCTGCTTCCCTGGTTGCCCAGAAACTAAATCAACTACATCATTCCAAGCAGTAAAACCGTAGGTGTGTAAGAGTTGATACAAATAGGCTTTTTTATTTGGGAGTTCGTTTAGTTTTTTGCAATTTAACGTCAATAAATTGTGTTCGTAGCTGACAATTTTTTGAGAAATATTTTTTGTGGCATCATTAATTATAGACTGGCTTTCATTTAAATATTCTAAGGTGTTTTGAAAGCTTTCCAAAACATGAGGATTTATTTCCTGCAAAATAGGAATCACTTTATGACGCACTTTATTTCTTATATATTTTATACTTGCATTAGACTTATCTTCTCTCCAGTCAATTTCATTTTTAATGGCAAATAGGGTAATTTCATCTCTAGAAAAAGCTAACAAAGGCCTCACAGCTTTATTATTGATGGGTGGAATACCCGTAAAACCTTCCAAACCACTTCCTCTTGTTAGATTAATAATAAAAGTTTCTAAATTATCATTTGTATTGTGTGCTGTTAAAACATAGTCATACTGCTTGTTTTCTAGTAACTCATAAAACCAAGCATAACGAAGATCTCTTGCAGCTACCTGAATAGAAACCTTATTTTTTGTTGCATATTTTTCTGTTTCAAACGAGCTAGTATATACAGGTACTTTTAAATTTTTCGCTAATTCTTTTACATAAGCCTCATCATCATTACTTTCTTGTCCGCGTAGGTTAAAATTACAATGACATAAAGAAAAGTTGAGGTTTAATTGACTACATAAATGTCCCAAAACAACACTGTCTATTCCTCCAGAAATAGCAATAAGAAGTTTGCCATCCTCTAGAAAAGGAAAGTTTTGATGAAGATGTTGTTTAAATTTTTTGAGCATTTACGGTACAAAAATATGGAAATTAAAGTTGAGAACTTATCCAGTTTACAACATCTTCTAGCATTTCCTCTTTGCACAAATCGTTTTGTAATTCATGGTACCCATTTTCATACAGTTTTAGAGTTGCTTTATCAGAATTGTTGGCAAATTCTTTTGTTGCTCTATAATCTATAATTTTATCACCTGTTCCGTGTAGTAATAGTATGGGGCTTTTTAGTTTAGGTGCGTTTTCAATAGCCCATTTTCCAGAATCAATAAAAGTTAAAGAGAAGTTAGGGCTAATCTTAGCATGTATTAAAGGGTCATTTATATACCTTTCAACTTCTATTCTCTCTCTAGAGATATCAGTTGGGTTTATCTCATTTCCCATTGTTATAGACGGTGCTAGTTTTTGCAATAACTTTCCAATAACTAATTTAATCTTTGGTGGCTCAAAAGCCAATTTTAAAAAAGGGCTTGTGGCAATAATTCCTTGTAAAGGAGTTGTTTTTTTAAGAGCATAATTAATCACAGCATTTCCACCCATAGAATGTCCATACAAGAAAACTGGTATGTTAGGAAAAAGTTCCTTTGCTTTTTCTATGGTCATAGAAATGCTTTCTAAAACAGCCTCAAAGCTTGGGTTGTGACCGCGTTTACCAGTTGTTTTTCCATGTCCAAAATGATCAAAAGCAACAACAGAAAAATCATTGTCATTTAATCTTTTGGCCACATGTTTGTAGCGTTCTGAGTGTTCGCCCATTCCATGCGCCAAAACCACCACAGCTTTTGTGTTTTTTGCTTTCCAGCATTGACCATAAAAAGTAGTTTTGTAAATATGAAAATTAAATTCTTTATGAGTCATCATTAGTTCTTTTTAGCCAAACTCTTATACTTTTTCGAAGCGATTCTTCGGGCCTTGGCAAAGGAATGGTTTTGCCAAATTGCTTACTTCTCTTAAATTTAGAAAAGGTAATTTTTAGCTTTTTCCATTGTTCAGGATACATTTTTAAAAATGTGTTAAATAAGAGTTGTTCGGTTGGTTTTTCAGTAAGGCTTTTATAAACAGCCTCAATTTTTTCTTCTAGATCTGGAATCATAGTTCGTTAGAATTTGTTAAGACAAATTGCATCGCTTTTGCTTTTAATAAACATTCTTCATATTCTTTTTCTGGTGAAGATTTTGCCGTAATGGCACTTCCTACAGAAAATGAAAGATACTTTTTTTCTGAATCATACAAAATACTTCTAATAACCACGTTAAAATCAAAATTGCCCATGGGTGTAAAATACCCTACAGTTCCAGAATACAACCCGCGTTTGGTTTCTTCTAGGGTTTCAATAATTTTCATGGCAGATATTTTTGGAGCCCCCGTCATACTTCCCATAGGGAATGTATCTTTAATTACATCTAAAAGATGAACATCATCCTTTAATTCAGAGACCACTGTAGAAATCATTTGATGTACTTGTTTAAATGAAGAGACCTTGCATAATTCTTCTACTCTTACACTTCCTTTTTTAGCCGATTTAGACAAATCATTTCTAACCAAATCTACAATCATAATATTTTCTGATCGTTCTTTGATATCTTTTGATAAGGCTGTAGCAGTTTTTTGATCTTCTTGAAGATCAACCAAACGTTTAGCAGTTCCTTTAATGGGTTGTGAAATAATTTTAGCACCTTCTTTCTTTAGGTATCTTTCTGGAGATGCACACAATAAATACTGGCTATCTATCTTTAAAAAGGTGGCAAAAGGAGCTTCAGAAATAGTATTTAAATCTTCATAAATATCTAAAGGATTAATGCGGGTGTTTTCTGCATAAAATTCTTGGCAGAAATTGGCTTCATAAATATCGCCTTTGTAAATATGCTCTAAAATTTCACCTACTTTAAAAAGGTAGTCTTGTTTCTGAATTCTTGGTTTAATAACAATGTTTCCACCATTTTCTAAACGAGTGCTAGCAGTATTTTTTTGTTTTATTTTTTGAGTACAAATAGCTTCAAAGTCTGTGTCAATTTCATCATCTACCATTGTTAGGTATTGAAACTCAATGCTATTATTTTTAATGAATAGAATTTTTTGTGGCTGAAAGAAAAATAGTTCTGCAAACCCTAAACCATCACTATTTGTTGATGTCAAATTTTCAGTGGCATTTTTTACATCATAACTAAGGTAGCCAAACAAATAATCTTGTGTAATAGATTGGTATTCTTTTAATTTCTCAAACGCATTCTCAACATCTGTTTGAATACTTGTAAACTCATCAACAGCTAAAATACTATGAAAAGAAGTGTACCCTTGGTTGTGGTGGTTAGAATCTAACCAAACAGCAGTTTCATACTGCTGCGCCCATTGCAATAACTTCTCATTGAGATTAGAAATAGACTTAATTGAATACGTACGAGTTGTTCTTTGCATTTCGGAGGCAAAAATAGAAACTAATTTTTGCTGTATTATTAAAAAATAATGATCGGAAATTAATTCCGATCATTATGTATGTTACATAAGTTTTATGCATTTAATGGTTTTCCATCCCAAGCACCTTTTGCCGCTTCTTTAATGGCTTCAGAATAGGTTGGATGACCGTGGCAAATTCTTGCCAAGTCTTCTGCAGAAGCTCTATATTCCATAGCAACAGCAGCCTCCATAATTAAATCTGCCGCTCTTGCGCCTACAATATGAACTCCTAAAACTTCGTCTGTTTCTTTGGCTGCCAATACTTTTACAAACCCGTCTAAGTCTCCACTTGCTCTAGATCTTCCTAGGGCTCTCATAGAAAATTTTCCTACTTTGTAATCTACACCAGCTTCTTTTAATTCTTGTTCTGTTTTTCCAACAGCACCAACTTCTGGCCATGTGTATACAATACCAGGAATTAAATTGTAATCTATATGTGGTTTTTGTCCTGCAATCATTTCTGCCACAACTACTCCTTCTTCTTCTGCTTTGTGAGCAAGCATCATACCTTTCACAACATCTCCAATAGCATAGATGTTAGACACATTTGTTTGAAGATGATCATTAATAGCTATCTGTCCTCTTTCATTTACTTTAATGCCAACATTTTCTAATTCTAGCCCAGCTGTATAAGCACTTCTACCCACAGAAACTAAACAATAATCTCCTGTAAAGACTACTTCATCACCTTTTTTATTGGTTGCTTTTACAGTAACTTCATTCCCATTTCTTTCCACAGCTTTTACACCATGGCTGGTAAAAAATTTAACCCCTTGCTTTTTTAGTACTTTTTGAAGTTCTTTAGAAACATCAGTATCCATACCAGGAACAATCTTGTTCATATATTCAATAACACTTACTTCTGCACCTAAACGTTTGTAAACAGAACCTAATTCTAAACCAATAACACCACCACCAATAACTACTAAGTGTTTTGGTATTTCTGGAAGTTTTAAAGCTTCTGTAGAAGTAATAATACGTTCTTTGTCTAAAGAAATAAAAGGTAAGTTAGCAGGTTTTGAGCCAGTTGCTATGATAATATTGGTTCCTTCTATAGTTTCATCAGAACCGTCTTTTTTTGTAATTTTTACATGTGTTGCATCTACAAAAGAACCCATTCCTTCAAAAACATCAATATTGTTTTTGTCCATTAGGTAGGTAATTCCTCCTGTAGTTTGTTCTACAATACCTGCCTTGCGCTCAATCATTTTTCCAAAATCAATTTTTGGAGGATTGATCAAGATTCCATGTTCTTCAAAATGCTTTACAGCATCGTAGTAATGATGTGAAGAATCTAACAATGCTTTAGATGGAATACACCCAACATTTAAACAGGTTCCACCCATGGTTGCATATTTTTCTATAATAGCAGCCTTTAAGCCTAATTGAGAGGCTCTAACTGCAGCAATATATCCTCCAGGACCTGAACCAATAACGATGACGTCGTACTTCATTTTAATTGAATTTATAATGATACAAAAGTACTCATTATTCTTAAAATTTTAATAGAATTAACATCTTAAAACTGTAAATATAACTTGAGGTAAAAATTGTAAAATAAATAAGATTATTTTTGTGAATCATACAGAACAAAATCAACTATTTGAAGCAACATGTTTTTATCATAGGTTCCGTTTGGGTAGAACCAAATTCATCAGCGGCTGGCAGTAGGATGCTTCAGTTAATTCAATCTTTTTTATCACAAGATTGGCAAGTTACTTTTGGAACGGTTTCACAAAAGAACCCAAACTCTATAGATTTAACAAACTATGGAGTAACAGAAGTTTCTTTAGCATTAAATAACTCTAGTTTTGATGAGTATATGCTAAATTTAAATCCAACAATTGTTGTTTTTGATAGATTCATTACCGAAGAACAATTTGGTTGGCGAGTTGCAGAAACCTGCCCAAATGCACTTCGCGTATTAGATACTGAAGATTTACATTGTTTACGTAAAACCAGACAGGAAGCTATTAAAAATGAGATTGAATTTACCAATGATATGCTCTTAAATTCTGAAATAGCCAAACGAGAAATAGCTGCAATTTATCGTTGTGATATTTCTTTAATTATCTCAACTTTTGAGATGAAGCTCTTACAAGAAGTCTTTAAAATAGATGAGAGTTTGGTCTATCATTTGCCTTTTTTTCTCAATAAAATAAAGAAAAATAATTCTTGGAAACCGTTTCATGAAAGACATCATTTTGTGTCTATTGGCAATTTTCTACATGCACCAAATGTAGATGCAACCATACAGTTAAAAAAATACAGTTGGAAATTAATTCGAGAAAAAATTCCATCAGCAGAAATTCATATTTATGGTGCGTATCCAACACAACAAGTTTTGCAATTTAATAACAAACAAGAAGGGTTTTATGTTCATGGTTTTGTAGAAGATGCTGCTGAGGTTCTTGAAAATAGTAGAGTTTTGCTAGCTCCTTTGCGTTTTGGCGCAGGAATTAAAGGGAAGCTTACCAGCGCTATGAAATGCGGAATACCCTCTGTAACAACCAGTATTGGGTCAGAAGGAATGTGTGGTGAGCTTCCTTGGAATGGTTTTATAGAAGATGAGGTAGCAAATTTTGTAGACAAAGCAGTAGACTTGTACACCAATAAAAAACTATGGGATAAAGCACAGCAACAAGGAATAGAAATTATTAATACGATGTATGATAAAGAGTTGTTAGAAAATAAATTTTTAAGGGTACTTCAAGAGATTTCTTCAAACTTAGAACAACACAGAAACAACAATTTTACAGGAAAAATGTTGTTGCATCATTCTTTACAGAGTACAAAATACATGAGTAAATGGATTCAAGAAAAAAATAAAAAATAACAGCTTACAATAAACCAGCTCTTTTTAATAGCGCCTCTGGTTTTGGTTCTTGGCCTCTAAAACGTTTGTATAATACCATGGGCTTTTCAGTACCTCCTTTGCTCAAAACATGTTCTTTAAATTTGGTGGCAACTTCTTTATTAAAAATCCCTTTTTCTTTAAAATATGCAAAAGCATCTGCATCTAATACTTCTGCCCATTTATAAGAATAATAGCCAGCAGAATAGCCTCCTTGAAAAATATGAGAAAATGAGGGACTCATACAGTTTTCTTCAACACCAGGGAATAATTGAGTTTCTGATAATACAGATTTTTCAAATTCTTTTACAGAGGTAATTTTTTCTGGACTAGCACTTGCATGCCATGCCATATCTAACAAGCCAAAGCTCAACTGACGAAGTGTTTGCATGCCTTGATGAAAACTAGCTGATTCTTTAATTTTTTCTACATACTCCATTGGAATAATTTCTCCGGTTTGGTAGTGCTTGGCAAACAACTCTAAGGCTTCTTTTTCATAACACCAATTCTCTAAAACCTGACTTGGCAACTCTACAAAATCCCAAGATACAGAGGTGCCAGAGAGGCTATTGTAGGTAGTGTTTGCCAACATGCCGTGCAACGCATGGCCAAATTCATGAAATAAGGTTGTTACCTCATTAAAGGTTAATAAAGAAGGTTGTGTTTCGGTTGGTTTGGTGAAATTACATACTATAGAAATATGAGGTCTTTCATTGATATTGTTTTTAATTTGTTGAGATTTGTAAGAAGTCATCCATGCACCATTTCGTTTTCCTTCTCTAGGATGAAAATCAGCATATAAAATAGCAACAGCCTCTTTCTTATTATTACAAACCTGGTATGTTTTTACATCTTCATGATATTTTTCAATTGTAAAGACTTCCTTAAAAGTAAGATCGTATAGTTTTGTTGCAATACTAAAAGCTCCATTAATAACATGTTCTAATTGAAAATAAGGCTTTAAGATTTCTTGATCTAAATTAAAAATTTCTTTTTTTAATTTTTCTGCATAATAAGCAGCATCCCATTTTTGCAACTGATCTATACCGTCTAATTTTTTAGCGTATTGTTGAAGATCATTAAATTCTCTCTTGGCTGCGGGTGTTGCTTTTTTGAGCAATTCATTAGAAAATGAAATCACTTTTTCTGGAGTTTCAGCCATTCTTTCTTCTAAAACAAAATGAGCATGCGTTTTATAGCCTAATAACTGAGCACGTTGGTGTCTGAGAGAAACTATTGCTAAGACAACCTGTTCATTGTTGTTTTTATTATCCTGAAACCCTTTTTTGCCAAAGGCAATCGCCATTTTTTTTCGAAGTTCCCTCGCATTTGCATAGGTCATAAAAGGAATATAACTTGGGTAATCTAAGGTAAAAACCCAGCCTTCTTTTTCTTGTTGTTTTGCTAATAAACGAGCTGCGTCTCTTACACTTTCTGGAAGTCCAGATAGCTCTTCTTTATTGGTGATATGCATTTCAAAAGCATTGCCATCTGCTAAAACATGTTCTCCAAATTCTAAAGAAAGTTGTGATAACTGAGCATCTATTGTGCGTAATTTATCTTTATCTGAATCGTTTAAATTTGCACCATTTCTAGAAAAACCTTTGTATTGTTTCTCCAATAACATTTGTTGTTCTGTAGTTAAATGCAATGAATCTTTACCAGCATAAACTGCGTTTACTTTCTCAAATAAATACGCATTTAGGGTGATGTCATTTTTAAGCTCACTTAACCAAGGAGAAATTTCTTTGGCTATTTCTTGAATATCTTTAGAAGTTTCTGCAGCATTTATATTAAAGAAAATACTGGTAATTCTTCCTAATTTTTGACCTGTAAAATCCAATGCTTCTGTTGTGTTTTCAAAACTAGGAATGTTAGGGTTTGAGACAATAGCTTCAATTTCTTGTTTACAAATTTCAATGGCTTTTTTAACAGCAGGTTTGTAATCTGTACTTGAAATTTTTGAGAAAGGAGCAGTGTTAAAATCTTCTAGTAAAGGATTCATTGGTGGGTACAATAAGAGTGAATAGTATTATTTTTTTACGCGTTCTGAAGCTTGAGCTACTTTTATTTTTAAGCCTTCTTTGTAGGCTATGATTTTATCTTGCACACATTTGTCTGATGCGCCAATAATCTGAGCAGCCAAGATACCAGCATTTTTTGCACCGTCTAATGCAACGGTAGCAACAGGAACACCTCCTGGCATTTGTAAAATAGATAACACAGAGTCCCATCCATCTATAGAGTTTCTGCTTTTTACTGGAACCCCAATAATAGGCAAAGGGCTTAAAGAGGCTACCATTCCTGGTAAATGAGCTGCACCTCCAGCACCAGCAATAATTACTTTAATACCTCTTGTGTGAGCATTTTTTGAGTACTCAAATAATTTCTCTGGAGTTCTATGGGCAGAAACAATGTCTACTTCAATTTGAATATCAAAAGTTTCTAAAATATCAATTGCTTCTTGCATGATTGGAAGATCTGAATCGCTTCCCATTATAATTCCTACCATTATGCCTTGTTATTTACTGATTACTTTAATTGTTTCTTTTACCTGTTGTGCAACTTTTCTTGCTTTATCTATATCTTTATTCACAATAGTTACATGTCCCATTTTTCGAAATGGTTTGGTTATTTTTTTTCCGTAAATATGTGGAGTAACTCCGTCAATTTTTAAAATTTCATCAATATTTTCATATACAACTGCTCCTGTATGTCCTTCTTCACCCACTAAATTAACCATAATCCCAGCTACTTTACTGGCAGTGTTTCCTAAAGGTAGGTTTAAAATGCTTCTCAGGTGTTGTTCAAACTGATTTGTATAACTAGCTTCAATGCTATAATGACCAGAATTATGAGTTCTAGGGGCTACTTCATTTACTAAAATATCATCTTCTTGTGTTTGAAACATTTCTACAGCCAACAATCCTACAAAATTAAAAGTATCGGCAACTTTTAAGGCAATTTCTCTTGCTTTTTTTGAGATACTGTCATCTATTCTTGCAGGGCAAATAACATATTCTACTTGATTTGCTTCTGGGTGAAATTCCATTTCAACCACAGGGTAGGAAGTTACCTCTCCATTGTTGTTTCTAGCAACAATGACAGCCAATTCATTTTTAAACGGAATGAGTTTTTCTACAATACATTCTCCTGTTGGTAGATTTTCTAAATCTTCAAAAGTTCTAACTATTTTAACGCCAGTTCCATCATATCCAAAACGAGCGGCTTTCCAAACAAAAGGGAACTCAATAATGCTATTTTGAAAAGAGTGTTTAAGTTCTTCTAAATAGGCGTAGTGAGAATAGGCTGCTGTTGGGATATTATGATCTTTGTAAAAATTCTTTTGGCTTGCTTTGTTTTGAATGATCCGAATGTTTTTTGGTTTTGGGAAAATTGAGAGTCCCTCTTTTTCTAAACGATCTAATGCATCAATATTTACATTTTCTATTTCAATAGTCAATACATCTACTTTTTTCCCAAAATTATAAACGGTGTCAAAATCAAGAAGATTCCCTATATGAAATTCGTTACATATTTGAGCGCAGGGAGCTTCATGTGATGCATCTAAAATACATGTGTAAATATCAAATTTTTGAGTTTCGGCAAGTAACATTCTGCCCAATTGACCTCCGCCAAGAACGCCTAATTTAAAATCTGATGAAAAATAATTTTTCAAAACAACGTGGTATTGATATGAGAAACAAAAGTACGCATTCTATTGTCTAGTTATATATTAAAAATTGGTGATTCTTAAAAGAGAACCGTTTAAGTTTTCTACCAAATATTCATTTGCAAAACAAGTAACTCCTTCGGTTAAAGGAGCACCGTTTAGAATATTAAACTCACTATCATCACACTGACATAAAATTCTCAGATTACTATCTACGGTCATTTGAGAACAAGAGGAAGGGTTTTGCCCAGGGCATAACCTGTCAAAGGCTTTAAATTGAACACCGTTGATATTGTAAATAATTAAACCCTGTAAGCCACCACTTGTGTAAGCCCAACCACCTGGTACTTGCAAATCTATAAATTGAGGGAGGTCTAGATTTACAGATTCGTTTACAGTTATAAAAGGAAAACAATCGTTCTCAACACCATTATTTGTGCATCCTAGAAATAAAACTGTGGCTACTAAAAAAAATACTTTTTTCATATTCAATTTTTTGGAGGTTGTTTTAAAAGAGCACAATTTACAAATATTTTGTACATTTGTAGTCTAAATCTCATCCTGTTAAAGGCAATGAGATTTTCTATTTTATATTGAAGGCTGTTTTTGTGCTAAAAAAAACAACTAAAAAAGTTTCAAAAATTAAAAATCATGAG
>OLID01000420.1_pt1 | contig 18568 bp, 11 predicted proteins | sample 1609361 | NCBI WGS metagenome assembly OLID01 (sample SAMN05416778, study PRJEB24817) | seawater metagenome | isolation source: Sea water | place: Canada:Atlantic | collected 2013-07
TACACAGAGTAGATCGTCGGCAGCGTCAGATGTGTATAAGAGACAGCATCTATTGTATATCGTTTGTTCAGTTAAAAGGACATAATCACTTTGCCAATCATGCCTTTATTGATAATCCAACTCTATTAAACGAAATGGAATGGTACAATTGGAACAATACATCCAATCTTTATCGATTAACGAAAATTGATCCGGAATTGAAAAGATTAAATATTGGACAAAAAGATAAGGTAGTTGTATTTCCAGATGAATCGTTCAATACCACTCTCTATCTTATAGATAGAAAAGGATGGACAAATTTCATGAATTATTCGAACACAAACGATATTAATGACTTAATAAAAAAAGGAGCCAAATACCTTTTTATTTTAGATGATTCCTTTTTATCTAAAGACTTTTTGAAACCATTCCTGAGTCAACCAATTGGTGAATTCGAAGGAGTGAAAATTTTCGAACTGAAAAACGCACATGTGGATTTATGAAAAACAGACTTACCATTTTGCTCAACTATTTCACTGTTAATAGACTAACGTATATTTTATTGTTTTTCATAACTCTAATTTTAATAGAATCTAGACAGACTAAAATCACAAATTTCAATTGTGAAATTTGTGCCGATAAGGCCGGTTACTACATGTTTTTACCTGCAGTTTTTCATATGGGATTTGAAGCCGAAAACTACACCGAAAACTTTCAAGTAGAACGTGGAAATGGATTTATTCTGGACAAAAAGAAAAATAAAATCATCACAAAATTTACGTATGGTTTATCTTTACTTTTGTCTCCTTTCTATGCCCTAGGTGCATTAATCGCCTATTTTTTCTCAATTAATGAACATCCTTATTCCAATTACTACCTCTTTTTTATAAATATTGGTGCTGCCTTTTACATCACTCTCGGACTTTTCTATTTAAACAAGTTCTTTAAATTTTATTTTTCAAAAAGCGTTTCCTTTTTAACTGTGATGATCGTGTTTTTCGGAACAAACCTTTATTACTACTCAATTGACGAAACTCTAATGAGCCACCTCTATTCATTTTCATTGTTCTCCATTCTGTTGTATGGAATAAAGACTTTTTACGAGACAAAGCAAACCAAACATTTTTTACTTTTTGCCATCCCGTTTGCGCTTGCTGTTTTAATTCGACCCACAAACATTCTATTCGGTGTGTTTGTCTTATTTCTTGATGTAGATAATATGTCAAGTCTTAAAAGTAATTTGAAAATGGTGCTTCAAAGAAAAAATATTGCAATTGGTCTTGGCATATATCTTATAATACTAATTCCGCAGATGCTGTATTGGAATTTTGCATACGGTCAATTTCTACCTTATACTTATGGAGAAGAAGGTTTTACCAATTGGTATAAGCCAAGATTAATTAATAATTGGTTTTCTCCTCATAGCGGATTCTTTACCTATACACCTATCGCCCTCCTGTCTATTTATTTTAGTATTGTAATGATATTTAGAAAACAAAAAAATGCAGTTTTAGTGTTGGCGGTGTTTTTAATTAGTAGCTATATGTGCGCCTCATGGCATTTGGTGAATTTTGGAGGATGCAACTTTGGTAAAAGACCAATGGTTGAATACTTACCTTTAATTATGTTTCCAATAGGCTACCTTTTAAGTACTTTTAAAAACTATCGTTTTTGGGTTAAATTGCTCATTATTCTATTAATAATCACATTTGTAAGCTATAATTTAATCCTTTTCCGTAGGTTTGATACCTGTTTTTTTGGAGACACATGGGAGTGGAGTAAGTTTTGGTTACTCGTGAAAGAAGCGTATATGTTTAAATAAAAATTATATCTAAAAACTTAAGAAATGAAAGACATTTTTACAAAAGAAATCACTGATGAAATGATTGGTCGAATTGAACAATTAACTGCAGAAACGCAGCCTGTTTGGGGAAAAATGAGTGTTGGGCAAATGCTTGCACACTGCGCTGTGACGTACAAGTATATCTATGATAACACGTATAAAAAGCCAAAAGGTTTTAAAGCATTTCTTGTTAAAAAACTAATCAAACCGATGGTTACAAATGAGAAGCCGTATAAAAAAAATGGAATGACTTCGCCTGATTTCAAAATTACGAGTCAAAAAGATTTTGAAACTGAGAAGGAACAATTAATTAATTACCTAAAACGTACACAAGAACTAGGTCCTGATCATTTCGTTAAAATAGAATCTCACTCCTTTGGAATGTTAACAAAAGACGAATGGAACAATATGTTTTACAAGCATTTAGACCATCATCTGTCGCAATTTGGAGTTTAATTTTCCAATATTTTTTTTGCACGACGCTGAAGTTCATTCTTCAGCGTTTTTGGTTCTAGAACTTTTATTTCTCCCCCATAACTTAGTATCGCTCGAATTAATTCTTCAGAAACATTTACAAATAAAGAGAACTCCACGAAATCATCTCCCATTTTAGATACTTTCTGAGACGAATGAAAAGGAAGTGAATCTAGATATTTTGCGGCAATAGGTGTAACCCGCAAGCTAATTTTTTCAGGTGGTGTATTTCCACTTGTAATTCCAATAGCATGTTTAAAATAATTGTCTGGTTTAAAATCAATTAATTCCGAAGACTTAATTTTCGTAACTGTTAACTCTTCAATACGATCAAGAGCATATGTTATATAGTCTTTTTTGCTTTCGTCAAACGAAATCAAATACCAGCGATTTGAATATTGCTTTAATAACAAAGGAATAACTCTTCTTGGCTTTAATTGACCGCTCACGAAGCTCGCATATTCAAATTCAACCCAAACTTTTAGCTTTATCGCTTCTAGCAATGGAGAAAGAAACTCGCTTCCTCCATCTGACGCAGTTGATTCGAATTGAATAAACTGTTCCGCTTCCTCAGTTTGCGATACAGCAACACGGTCTACAATTTTATCAATCGCACTGCCGAATTGTTTAAACATTTCAACATCCTTAAATTGCATCAGTGTTTTTGCAGCAAAGCTAATTGCCTCTAGATCATTTTCTGTTAACGGAATATCATTGATTGAAAAATCGGGGTCTTCATAAAAGTAACCTCGATTTGCTTTACTGTATTTTATTGGTGCATCGTGTTCCATTCTCATAGAGAACAAATCCTTCTCTATAGTCGAATCACAAATATGTTCACCGTCAACACTACCAAACAATGACTCTTCACATGCCTCTCTTAAATCTCTTTTGCTCGGGTAGGGATTGTATTTATTGCGGATGCATTTATCAATAATACGATAGCGAATTAACGCATTTTTGATGTGAGGCATGGTGTTTTAGGATTGAGCAATTTCCTTGTTCATGTAACTGAATAATTCGTAGAATTTAATTGCTTTAACAACTTCTGTAGGCACGTCATCTTCCCAACTTGAAACGTCAGCGTTAATTTTTGATAACACGTCATCTGACATTATGTGTAATAATTTCGAATCATAACCTTCAAGTGAAGCCAATTTGTCATTGTCCTTCATATACTGAAGAAGACCTTTTAAATTATCATTCACTTTAAAATTCTCCAAATTGTAAATATCACCTGTTTCAACATTAATCGCAGGATACACAAACATGCTGATATCATGACCAAATCCGCGTCCAAAGGCTTCTAAAAGTCCACCTGGTAAATTTGCATAATATCGTTCATCGAAAATTGTTTGGAGGTTATAAATACCTACAATTAATCCCATTTTCTGACCTCGCGCAATTGTCGATAAATAGTCGACCATTTTATAATGCTTGAGGTAATTACTAATCATTACTGTATAGCCAAGTGTTCCTAATAATTCAGCGCGATCCACAAAATCCTTATCTAGAATTTTTCCATCAGCTGTTAAATCTTTCAATGTCAATTCAAAAACAACTTGTACATTTTCTTCCTTTATTCCCTCTTCTTTAAGAAATTGCGCCTTACCCTTTTCGATCATATCAATATGGACTTTCGTTACAGGACGAAAACGGCCACGCATAAGTAATATATTTTTCTTATATAACGCCGTCGCAGGTTGCAAAACGTGTCCACCTAAATCAAACATTGTTGCATCGGTAATTCCTCTTTTCACAAGATTCAATGCAATTATTCGATTATCAATATTGTCGAAATCTGGTCCTGATACACGAATCATATCAATTTCCATACGATCTCTTGGCAATCGATGCGTTAAATTCGTTAAAAAATCATCCAAATCTTCATGATGAAAATAACAGGCATCAATCAGGTTAACCCCTAATATTCCTATTGCTTCCTGCTGTGCTTTGTGACTATTGTCGTGAAGCTTGATATGTAAAATAATTTCATTTGGTTTTTCATCCAGCGACAATTGAAAACGCATTCCAACCCATCCTTGACCTTGATTGGTCTTGTGATAATTCAGGGACTCAACTGTATTGCAAAAAGCAAAAAATCGAGATTCCTTTATTTTTTTTGGTAATCGTTTTTCCATATTAGCATATTCAGTTGCTAACATAGTTTCTAACCTTTCTTCACAAACATAACGAGATGCTTCACCATACAATGAGTCGGACACTTTCATGTCATACGCCGATTGTGTGTGTGCAATCGTTCCAGAACTTCCACCTGCTTTAAAAAAGTTAGCTGCTACTTCCTGTCCTGCTCCAATCTCCGCAAAGCAACCATATATATCGGAAGTAAGGTTAATTTTTAACGCCTTTTCTTCCGTGGTAAGTCTTCTTTCGTCTATCATACTGTTATTATCGCTTATATCAAAAGAACTAAAATAATCATTATGGCGCTTTAAATGCAGGATTATTTATAAATTCTTCATCTGACAAGGTCAATAAAAATTGTTTAATCAAATCTTTTTCTTGTGCATCCAACTGAACTCCGCCTTGACCAGCGAACTCAATTAAAGGGTCAATTGTTGGACTAATCTGAATAAAATGAGAATAATGATTAATTACGTCATCCAAGGTTGAAAATCTGCCATCATGCATATAGGGCGCGCTAAATTCAATATTTCTTAAGGTAGGCACTTTGAATTTTCCATTATCGTTTGAGTTTCCAGTAACTTCTCCTCTGCCCAAATCTGTAAAAGTTGCATCCAAACCATTGTTACTGAATTTTTTAACTTGCATTAATGGACCGTTGTGGCAGTGAAAACAATCCGCTCCATTTAGACTTCTAAATAAATCGTATCCACCCCATTCACTCGCTGTAATCGAACTATAAATTGCCTGTTCTGATGCAGATAAAGGTATATTGTTTTCGAACTTGTACATGACATCGAATTTCGACTTTCCTGAAATCATCGTGCGCAAAAATTGGGCGATTGCTTTAGCAGCATGACTGGAATCTGCTTTATCCGTCCCAAACGCCTTATAAAATCGATTGCGGTAATCTACATCACCATTTAATTTTGACATTGCCCGCGGCCAAGTTTCATGCATTTCAATTGGATCTTTAACAGGTAACAAAATTTGTTCTTCTAACGTTTTTGCCCTTCCATCCCAGAAAAAGAAATCATTCCAGCCGAGATTAATTAACGCCATCGAATTTCTTCGACCTTCAATCCCTTCAATCCCTGTAGAAAATTGATTTGGATCTGAAAAAGCACTTGAGGGCGCATGGCAGGTAGCACAAGACATTGAGTTGTCTCCGCTCAATTTGGTTTCATAAAAAAGAAATCGCCCAAGCTCTACACCCTCAACGGTCATTGGATTGTCTTCAGGAATTTGCATTGCTGGAAAATGTGACGGAATTTCTAATTGGTACGGTGTAGGTTCATAACCAACTTTATCTTTCTTGCACGAAAAGAAAAACACAAAGCCAACAAAAATAAGTAACAAATATTTCATTAATAAGGTTCCAGCGCTTCTTTAAAATTCTCCATTATCTTGAGAGTAAGTGCTTCTTGTCCTCCCATTGAATGGGTTGAAAATTCATCTTTAACATCAATCGTTTGTGTTCCATTCAGGAATTTAGCCATATCCAATTTAAGCCGAAAAGTTTCCTCATTTCCAACTTTATTCCATGTTATGTTTGTGAAAGATATGGTTTGTAGATTTACGTCTAATCCAGCATGATAAACAATCGTATGATTCAATGAGGTTGTTGCATCTGGAATCGTATCTGCTTTTCCTTCTATTTTAAGAAAAATATAACCCGGGCTCCAATTCCAATGCATATCATTTGCATTGATAATATTTAACATACTTGAATTCGGAAAAGCAGAAGGGTCGTTATGATTCACAGCTGGACCAACACCTATATTAGCCGATAAATTCATATAATTAGAACCTTTCCCTTGCACCCGAGATAACAAAGTTCCTCTCGTTCGATAATCAAATAATCCAGCATCTGAAAATTGCGTGGAAACATTCTTAATGTCTTCCATATAAAACTTAATATCAGTGAATTTAATTTTATATCCTTCTTGTGTCGTGTAAACCGAATCCAAATACAAATCCTCAGTATCATATACTGGTTGCACTTCTATATTCACATAATTTCCAATAATTTCCTCTTCGGGTTCCAACTTGTCCTTTTCTTTACATGAAGTCAAGAAAATCAATCCCAAAACAATTATTTTAATACTATTCCTCATATTTCAAATTTACAAAATTAAGCGCGACTCTTCATTTTATATAACGCTTAAAAGATCAAAAAGTTGGGATGATTCAATATTTCGGTATTTTTTAAATCGCAAGCTGTTCATTGTATGTATATTTATTAAAAATAATTGCACGTGAAAATCGAAGACAAACCACTGAAAATATATAACGCATCTGCCGGAAGTGGAAAAACGTATCATTTAGTTAAGGAATATGTGAAACTATTAATCTCGGATATTCATTCCAAGTCTTTTTCAAACATTATCGCTATGACGTTTACGAATAAAGCGGCATTAGAAATGAAAGAGCGAATAATTAAAGCACTAGATGAAATAAGTTCGCCTGATTTATTCAATAATAAAGCCATTGAATTGGTCAACGAGATTTCACAAGATCTCAATATTTCGAAAGTCGAAATTGAAAAACGATGTGCATTGGTTTTATCCAATATTTTGCATCAATATGAAGATTTTCACGTGATGACAATCGATAAATTCAACTTAAGATTAATACGTTCCTTTAGTCGTGACCTAGATTTGTCCAATGATTTTGAGGTTGTAATGGACGAAGTTGAAGTGATAGAAAAAATTGTTGACGACCTGCTAAATCAATTGGGTAAGGACAATAATTCTAATCTAAACAAATTATTACTGAAATATGCCGAATCCAAGGTAGATGAAGGTGAGTCTTGGAATTTTAGGCGAAAATTAATCGAGTTCGGAAAAATTTTACGCGTAGAACGTAACGCAACAAAGGTCAAGCATTTAATGGTGATGGATTTCTCTTTAAATCGATTTGGAAGTGTGATTGCACAACGAAGAGTAATTGATGATCAATTCAAACTGCTTACGAATGAAATTCTAAGAGCAGTGAATGATACAAACTTAGACCAAGATTTTTTGCCGGGAAAATCTGGAACTATGAACGGAATTTTAAAAATTGCTCATGCGCCTTCATTCGATCTGGACGAGAGATTTATTTCAAAACCGTTGCTTACAAATTTGGATAAACCTTTGAATAGTAAACAAGTTTTTCCAGAAGAAGTAAAAGCTCCGATCAGAGTGTTTCTTGACTTTTACACTTCTAGAATCCAGGAATATGCAGTTATTTCCTTGTATTTACATAACTTTTTCAATATGGCGTTGCTGCAATACATGGCAAAAGCACTTGAGACAATAAAAAAGGAAGAACAAATAATTTTAATTTCTGAATTCAATTCATTGATTTCGAACCTAATTCAAAACGAGAATGCACCATTTATTTATGAACGACTTGGAACAAAATTCAAACATTTTCTATTGGATGAGTTTCAAGACACGTCGCACTTACAATGGCTAAATCTTGTTCCGCTAGTACATGAATCGCTCGGATATGGGCATGAAAATTTAATTGTTGGTGATCCAAAGCAATCTATTTATCGTTTTAAAAATGGTGTGGCTGAGCAATTCGTTGAACTTCCAAAGATTTACAATCCTGAAAACATTCCTGAAATAGCTCACAAATCGGATGTTTTTGATCAAATGGGTAAAACATTTACATTGGAGGATAATTGGCGATCTAGTCCGACCATTGTAAATTTCAATAATTCCTTTTTCGAAGAACTTAAAAACAAACTATCCGAAACTTCAGTTTCATTTTACAATTCAGTTCACCAAAATCCGAAGTCAAAAAAGAATGGAAAAGTTGTAATTCAATCTAGAGAAGTAAAGAAAGCAGACAAGGAGCTTCTTCCAAAAATTATTGAGTGGATTCAAGAATGCCAAGCAGATGGTTTTAATCTTGGTGATATTTGTCTACTTGGAGGAACGAATAAAGATTGCAACGATTGGGCATTGGGGTTAACAGAAGAAGGTTACAAAGTCGTTTCGGCGGACTCACTTTTAATTGATTCGAATTTAAAAGTTCAGTTAACGATTGCCTATTTAAAATGGCGATTTAAACCTTCCAACGAAAGTGCCAAAAAACAATTTGCTGAATTGTTTTTTAGACAAAGAATGGATTCGTATGATGACTACAAATTGTTTATCGAAGAAAAAACTTCAGCAAAAGGAAAAAATTATCGCTTATTCAATGAATCAAGTTTTATCGAAAAGTACTTTTTGAATTACACCAATTTCTTCTTTAAGTATGAAAGTATATATGATTTGGTTCAGGGATTCTATCGAATCATGCATCTCAACGAATTACAAAACCCATATTTGCACCATTTAGCAGATGTAGTGTATGATTTTGAATTAAAAAAAGGTCCTCATCTTGCAGGTTTCTTGGAAGAATACGACCGCAAAAAAGATAAAATAGCTGTACAAATTCCACTGTCTCAGGACGCCATCCAGATTATGACAATACATAAAGCCAAAGGGTTAGAATTTCCTGTTGTTATTTTACCTTCTTTGGACTTTACAATTAAGGTTAATTCCGAATTTCTTGTAGAAATTGAAGATTTTATCGTTTACAAGAAACCAACTTCATCGGAAATTTTAGAACCGCTCAAAGAAATTTATCAAGAAGAATATGATCAAGTTGTCACTGATAGAGTGAATTTGACTTATGTTGCCATGACGCGACCTGCAGAAAGATTGTATATATTGAATGAGTTTTCTGAAAAATCACGCTTCGGTTTTCTATTCCACGAGACCTTAAAAGATTTAACAAATGGAACAGAAAATGAAATATTACTTGAGCTAGATGGTGGTAAAAAAGAAAATGTAAATTCAAATAAAGACAATTCTCAATTATTTCATCCCCAACATTTAACTGAAACACTGTGGTTTCCGGACATTGCATTGCAAGACAAGGAAGAATTGACGCATAAAGAATTTTTGAGTGACGAGAGACAATACGGGAAGCAATTCCATTTGTTAATCAGTCGCATTGAAAAAATAGAAGATATTCAACCAGCCGTGGAGGCTGCGATTCTGGAGGGAGAAGTGGACTTTAAAAATGCACATCAATTGATAAACAAATTAACTGACTTACTCAAATCAACATCGTACACTTCACTTTTCAATGGTAAGAAGGATGTTATAAATGAACAACCAATATTAATTGATTCAACCACTACTGTTATTCCTGATAAAATTATACTAAAAGAGAATGAAACCATTCTAATTGATTATAAAACTGGACTCGAAAAAAACAAAGATGTTAAACAAATTGAGTCATACAAAAAAGTACTTGAACAAATGGGATATCCCAAAATTAGCTGTTACTTGTTTTATTCGTCCATTAATAAACTTCGCCAGGTATCATAAGGCAAACTGATTATTTTTGAAGTATGATTAGGCTATTCCTTCTTTTAAACTTTCTCGCATTAACCTGGTTGGCGTGTGCACAGCAACCTTCTTATTTTAGGTTCGCAGAAAAAGAGTTTGAAGGTGTAGATATTTATGATGTAATTCAAGACAAGGAGTTTAATTATTACTTTGCAACTGACCACGGGATTTTCAAACACGATGGATACAGTTTTAAAAAAATAGAATGCAATGAAATGTCGGGTGGTTCAGTTTTTCACTTTGTGATGAACGAATTTGGAACTATTTATTGCCATAATTTAAACAAGCAAGTTTTTCAAATAAAAAAAAATATATGCAAATTAGTTTATACCATTCCAGACGTTGGAAATGATGTCGATATCATCGTTACCCACGACAATCATTTGTTGATCACATCTTCCCGAAATGTGTATATTCTAAACACTAAGAATCAATTGATTCAATCAACAAATTATGGAGTAACACGCTACTTCGCTTCCCCTATTAATTTGAAAAACGAAAAAACCATTCTTCATCAGTCAGGGTCAAATAAGTTTTTAGTTTACGCCAATAAAAAGTTAAAAATAGTAGAAACTAAAGGTGGTCAAGCCGAAGTTTTCGACCAAGAAGTTCTGCATTTTTACCATGTAAATGAAAAGAGTTTTGCGATCAACGCAATTGATAAAAAGGTATATCAAATTGATGAAGAGACGCTGGCTCTAAATTACAATTCAGATATAAAATGGAATTCATCTGTTGAAAAAGTACGTTTCTATGGCGTTGATGACCATTTATGGATGGCCAGTAATGTTTCAGGAGTTATAAAAGTTCCAAATAAATTAGAATCGATTCACATTGAAGACAAATTATTCACTGATTTTTTCATTTCAGATATTTATAAGGATAAAGAAGGAAATATTCTACTATCAACATTTGACGAAGGAGTAATTGTTGTTCCCGATTTAACCGTGAACGATGTTGAAACACTTTTCAATCCATATTTTATCACCAAACTTGAATCAACAAAAAACGATCTATTTCTAGGAACACGAGATGGGAAAATTTTAAGGTTAAACGAAAAGTTAAACGAAATATCGACTTCAGGTAGCAAAGGTGTTGAACAGATTTCTGTTTGGCCAGGTAAAGATTATGTACTATCAGATAATGGTGGATTTTCATTTTTAAATCTAAAAACAGGAGTAGAATCTTTTTTTGTGAACGCCTCCCTGAAAGATGTCGCGTTTGTTGATGACGAGCATTTCATTGCTGCAATGAATGTTGGCCTTTATGAATTTGAATACGATCACAAGCTTAAAAAACTAACTCAAGTTGCCGCTCACATCGATGGTAGGATGTATAACGTTGAACACGAAAAGAATTCAAATTATTTATACGTTTCGTCTTTTGATGGATTAAAATTTCTAGATCCTAAAAGAAAAATTCACTCAGTTACGCTAAACAATGAAGTAATTCATGCAATTAGTTTGTGGTCAACAGGTGATCGAACATTCATTTCGACACGGAAAAAAGGTGTTTTAATTCTAAAGAAAGGTAAAGTAATTGGTCGGTTTTACCCCAAGCATAAGAATGAATCATTGGTTGTGACAAAGTTACTTATTCGTAATTCAACTATATACGCAAATACACAAGTTGGATTTGTAATTATGGATTTAAACGGCAAAATTCTGCATTATTTAAATAAATCCTCTGGCTTATCTACAAATAAGATCATTGACTTTACTTTACAAGGTGATAATTTATGGATTGCTCATTCACGAGGAGTTCAACGTTTTAGAATTTCAGACATAACAACCTCTGTACTTGCGCCTAAATTAATACTGAAGAACGTATTGGTAAATGGCAAAAAAACGAACACAAAAGGAAAGAGAAACCAATTCGCCAGTGACCAATCTAAATTTAAATTCGTTATCCAGGTCCCTACTCTAAAGCACAGAGAAAACATTCGTTATCATTATAAATTAGAAGGAAATAATGAGCAATGGATTGTAAATGAATACGATGACAACGAAGTCATTTACAACGCCTTGGGTGCAGGAAATTATCGCTTTGTTGTCAGAGCCGAAAACAATGGTGTATTTAGCAATCCAATTTACTATTCGTTTAGTATTTCAGAACCATTCTATCAGCGCATTTGGTTTTTGGCTCTTATAGGCATTTTTTTCATCTTCATTGTTTCTTTAATATACTGGAGACAACTTAAAATACAACGGAAAAAAGCCCTGCAGATAAATGAGTTGAACGCATCTAGACTTACTGCAATCCAGTCTCAAATGAATCCTCATTTTATTTTTAACTCCTTAAATTCGATTCAGGACCTTGTTTTAAAAGGTGATATTGATAATTCCTATACGTTCATTACAAAATTTTCTAACTTGGTGAGAAGAACGTTGAATTATTCGGACAAAGATTTTATCGATTTTGAACAAGAAATCAAGTTGATTGAATTGTATTTGTCACTGGAAAAATTACGATTTAAGGAAGACTTAATTTATACAATCGATACTTCTGATATCGAGGACATTATGATTCCCCCTATGTTGATTCAACCGTTTATTGAAAATGCCCTTGTTCACGGTCTAATGCACAAAGAAGGGCTCAAACAATTGGATATTAAATTCTCGCTGAAGAATGTTTTGATTTGCGAAATAAGCGACAATGGAGTTGGAAGAGATAAAGCCTTGGAAATTAAGAATAGAAAACGTGCCAATCATGAGTCGTTCGCAGTAAATGCAATTAAACGTCGATTTAATATTCTCAAAGTACATTTTAAAGGAGAATTGGGATTTGTTATTGATGACATCGTTAAGAATGATAAAATTGAAGGAACAAAAGTGACATTAAGAATTCCAATTAAAAATAAATTCTAGCTGTTTATAAAGAAAAACGAACCGTTACTAAAACTTTCTGCTTGTTTTAGCTCGAAACAATTAAGTTTGAAATGTGAATATGATAAATGCCATACTAGTTGATGATGAAGAAAGTGCGAGAGATGTTCTTGAAAACTTGTTGCGCCGTTTCTGCCCTGAAGTAGTACTGTTGGATAAGTGTAATAATGTTGAACAAGCGGTAGAATCTATCAAGGAGCATAGTCCTAATTTGGTGTTTTTAGATATTGAAATGCCGAATTATGCTGGGTATGAACTTGTAGATTTTTTTACCGAGATTGATTTTGAAATTATTTTTGTAACAGCATATGATCAATATGCCATTAAAGCCTTTGAAGTTTCTGCGGTGGATTACCTTTTAAAGCCCATTGAGATAGATCGTTTAAAGGAAGCCGTGTCACGTGTTTCATCAAAGTTCAATAAAGCACAGAGTAAAGTACGAATCGAACATCTCAAGGAAACGTTAAGTCATTCTTCCATACAAAGTATTTTGGCAACTAAAAATGGCAACCAATATGTTGTCAACTTTAGTGACATTATTGCGATTGAAGCACAGGAGTCATATAGTTGCATTCATACAACAGATGAGAAATATATCATGAGTAAAAATTTAAAGCACTTCGAGCGTTTATTATCGGAGCAATTGAATTTTATTCGTTCCCACAAATCCTGGATTATTAATGTCAGTTTCATCAAGTACTATTCAAAATCAGATCTAACTGTTAAACTCGAATCTGATCTTTTGGCCAAATTGTCCAAGTACAAAAAATCAGAATTTGAAGCCTTGTTAATTCAATAATATGCTATTAATAAACTATTTTGACCATTCCTAAACAATGTAAAACATTGATTATTTTATGTTTTAATTTAGATTCAAATCTAAAAAAACGAACATGAAAAAAATAGTACTAGGCATAATTTGTCTTTCATCAATTGCTTCCTTAAATGCACAAACAACCGTTGTTGATGTAACAAATCCGGTTACCGGAAGAACTTGGATGGATAGAAATTTAGGTGCAAGTCAGGCTGCAACAAGTAGCACGGATGTTGCATCATACGGAGATTACTTCCAATGGGGAAGAAATGCAGATGGTCATCAATTTTCGACATCAAATACTACAAGCACTCTAAGCAATACAAGTACCCCTGGTCATTCAGATTTCATCCTTAACCAAAGTGGATTTAAAGATTGGCAAGATCCACAAAATGACAACTTATGGCAAGGTGTTAATGGGATTAACAATCCTTGTCCAAGTGGGTATCGATTACCAACTGCTGCTGAATTTAATGCGGAAGTCGCTACTTGGAGCAGTCAAGACTATGTAGGTGGATTCAATTCAATATTGCGGTTACCTGTTGCTGGTTTCCGCTCATCTGCAGATGCTACAATTGTTAATCCTGGCGGTATTTCCGGATTTTATCAAACAAGTAATGTTAATCTTTCAAATTCTTCTTATCTAGCAATTAATGGTTCCCTTGCTGGAGTTTACGACCTTGAGCGGGCCGCCGGCATGTGTGTTAGATGCATTAAAGAGGCCAATGCTAGTTTAATCGAAAGCAATCAACCTTCATTTTCTGTCTACCCAAATCCTGCAACAAACAATGTAACAATCGAATCAAATAGTGCAATCATCTCTATTCAGATTGTTGACCTTACAGGTGCAATAGTTCAAATTGAAACACAAAATACTTTTTCAATTGAGCATTTAACGAATGGTGTGTACTTGATGAGTATTAAAACTGACGACGGAACCGTTACAAAAAGACTTATTAAAGAGTAAGAAGTAGTTTAATTATTTAGTAAAAGGAGGCCAAATTGGTCTCCTTTTTTCCGTTAATGAAAATTATGGGCGGTTCCTAAAAAACTGAAAACTACCTGTTCCTTTATAATCTAAATTAGTCTCAAATTTAAAAACTCACTCACATGAAAAAAACATTACTTTCTTTAGTATTAGGAACATGCACATCTGCTTTGATCGCACAAGTATCTTTCGATACACAAACATCAGGTACAATTCAAAATTTAAAAGGCTCCACAATTAAACCTGGTTCAACTACTGTTTGGGCTGTTGGCGCTGGTGGTACTATATTAAACACAACTGACGCTGGAAATACATGGACATCGCAATCATCTGGAGTGACAGCAACACTTGAAGATGTAATGTGGGGAGCGTCTGGAAATGGTGGGTTGGAATTCGTTTGGGCTTGCGGTAGTTCTGCAACGGCTTTATCAACTATGGATGCTGGCGCTACGTGGGCTGTTCAATCTCAAGGAGCACCATATGACGCATTCACAATTAACTTTCAAGGAATCTCAAATGGAATAATGATGGGAGATCAGTTCTATGCAAGATCATCGAATGGAGGTAATATGTATACTCCAACAGTAACTAATTTGACATATCTAGCGGTTGACTTTATTGGCTCAACTGGTTGGGTTACCGGAAATACTGGATTCATTAAAAAAACAACAGATGGTGGAGCAACATGGACTGATCAAACATCTGGTACCAACCAAGCCTTACACGGGATTGATTTTATAAATGCAAATGAAGGATGGGCTTGTGGATTAGCCGGTACAATTTTGCATACCACTGACGGAGGTACAACTTGGACAGCACAAACTTCGAATACAGCAAACCTACTTTCAGACATAAAATTTGCGGATAACCAAAAAGGTTGGGCATGCGGATACACAGGAACAATCTTAAAAACTACAAATGGTGGTGTAACTTGGACTCCTTATTTTTCAGGATCAACAGGTACTACAGCTTGGCTGCAATCAATATCTTTATTTAACGCCGATGAAGGTGTCGCTGTTGGAGATGTGGGAACGATCATTAAATTTATTGATAATGGTTCCAGCGCCAATATAGACGAAACTGAATTGAATAAGCTCGCTATTTATCCAAATCCGGCTAGTGATTTAATTACGCTTAAAACTCAAGGAACGATAGAAAAAGTGCAAATCTTCAATGTTATGGGAGATTTGGTGCAAACAGAACAATCAAACTCTTTCTCAATACGTGAATTAAATACCGGTATTTATATTGTCGATGTAAGAACTTCTGTAGGTAGTTATAGAACTCGCATAAGCAAAAAATAATATATGAAAAACAAAAAAGAGGCTGATTCTATTTGAATCAGCCTCTTTTAAATGTAATTTATATACTTATTTCGCCAAGATCACCCTGATATTCTCAACACCTGTTTCATGACTTACACGAATTGTGTATACGCCGCTTTCAAAGTTAAACAGGTTTATTTCTTCTTCAATTTGATCAGCAGTTCTTCTGTAAACAACTTGACCAATTTGATTATAAACAGAAACTGAATTTAATACAAAACCATTATTCTTTATAGTAAACAAACCATTTGACGGATTAGGATATACACTCAAGGCATTTCCACTTCCTTCGCTAATTGAAAGGCACCCATCCACCGTAACGCTTCTATTTTGGGTGTTTGTGCAATTATTTCCATCCGTATAACTATATGTCAATATGTGACTTCCATTTCCAGCTACGGAAGGATTAAACTGACCTCCACTCACTCCAGTTCCGCTATATGTTCCGCCAGCCGGAGCTCCTTGAGTTAATGTAATTGGTGCATCATAATTACACATGTTGGACAATGAACTAAATGTGACGGTAGGCAATGGATTAACGGTCACTACAGTCGCTGACGACGTAGATGTACATCCAGCACTTCCAACAGTTACTGTATATGAGTTAGCTGCACTTGCCGTAATTGATTGGGTTGTTGCACCTGTCGACCATAAATTATTTGACGCAGATGAAGATGTTAAAACAACATTTCCGCCTGCACAAAAAGTAGTTGCGCCTCCAGAACTAATACTAGGAGTTGTTGGTATAGCACTTATTGTTACATTTTGGTTTGAAGAACTAGTCCCTCCATTTATTGTTAAGGATATAGTTTTCGTTCCAGCTGTCGAATATGTCACAGAATGCGGTCCAGCACCAGTTGCCGTTGCCGGTGTAGCTCCAGCTCCAAAGTTCCAATTCCAAGAAGTTGCACTAAATGACGCATCAGTAAATGTTACTGTTTGTGAAGTACATGCAGTTGATGAAGAAGCGCTGAAACTAGATGTAGGTCCAGATGCAACTCCTGTAATATTAACATTATCAACAAACAAACGATTACCCCATCCAGCCAAATTTCTGAAAGCTACTAGCACCGAGCTTTGACCAACGTAAGGCGTCAAATCTATTGTTTCATTTCTCCATTGTCCACTTGTCGGAGTGAATAAATTGGTAGTTGCAGGAGCGGTTGCTAAAGTCAAATAAGATTTGTTATAGACTGATGTAAAAGTAGTTCCACAATCGGTAGAAACTAGCACTTCTAGCCCATCATAATAATCAGCATCGTATGGAGCGTATGCTACGTCGAATGTCAATTGAGAAGAACTCATTCCAATTGTACTAAATTTTGATACTTGGAATTCATCTGTATCACCAGTATCGTCAAAATTTGCATTGTCAAACATGAAAGACCCTCCAGGATTTCCAGCGGCTGTAGTCCTTACCCATGTTGTTGCAGAGGAATTTTGATTCACTATAGTCCAACCAGCAGGTGTTCCAGCAACGGAAAAACCTTCATTAATAGGTAGATTTACAGTTGAATTGCTATTTACGGTTATATATGTTGTTTTAGCCTCAGTATAATCTAATCCATTGCTTGAGCTTGTCACAACCAACGTTGCATTATGATTTCCAACCGTATTATACGTTACAGTAGGATTCGTAGCGTTTGAACTAGAAGGTGTTCCACCTGGAAATGACCACGAATAATTTGAAATTCCAGATGTTGTATTTGGTGTAAAAGTCACCGTTGTACCCGAGCATAAAACAGTTTGATCTGCCGAAAAATCTATTGAACAAAGCGAAGCTCCTGGAAGTACCCCCACATTTTGTAGGTTTGTTGTTGTCCAAATATTACTTCTTCCTCCAGTATTACTAACAATGGCAGCACGCATTTCATCTACTTGACCCTGAGTGAACATTTTTGAACAGTACGAATAATCCATGTAATTTTCAACATTATCAATCATAGGTCCTCCCCAATAGGCATCATCAGAGTTACAAGTATTTGCCGTTAAAGCACATGAATTTGATCCTCTGGTATTTGGTGTATCTTGAATTCCATCATCTATATTGCAATTTGCCGCATCTCCCGGTGAGTTTCCTGCACCCCAAACATGTGGTAAATTCAACCAGTGTCCAACTTCATGGGTTAAAGTTCTGCTTCGACCCACACTGCTTGTCCCAATTGAACCTGTATAGTTTTCTAAAACAAAAATTCCATTGTAATACATATTTGTAGCATTTGCTGCTGAACCACCATTAGGTAAAAATGTATAACCTGCTGCCCCACCAATATTGTTCGCTACATAAATATTTAAATACTTGTTATGCGGCCAAACACCTTGGTAAACATTATTTCCATTAATAATCGCTGTAATTTGATCTTGACCATTTGCGCCATTATTGGTCATTGACGATTGGGTTCTAGTTATACCTTCGAAACAGGCTCCGTTTGGCGCCACAGTTGCAAACTGAAACTCAATCTCAACATCTGACGGCATACCAGTAAATGCAGAAGCGACTTGGTTTGCGTCAGCGTTCAATAGTCGATAATCGCGATTCAAAATATCCAATGCATTTTGAACTTGAGCATCACTAATGTTCTCGGATCCATTGTTATGTACAATATGAAACACAACAGGAATGGTATAGATTACACCTGTAGCTTTTTCTTGAACGGTTGGAGAATATTGTTCCTGTCTCTTATACACATCTGACGCTGCCGACGATCTACTCTGTGTA
>OLID01000421.1_pt1 | contig 18551 bp, 22 predicted proteins | sample 1609361 | NCBI WGS metagenome assembly OLID01 (sample SAMN05416778, study PRJEB24817) | seawater metagenome | isolation source: Sea water | place: Canada:Atlantic | collected 2013-07
GCTGAGGATGCAGGTTACGGGTCTCTACCACCAGTGTGTCACCTTCCCACCAGCCGATTGAATCGCCCAGCCACTGCTGCAGGGCTGCCGGCCGGTGCTGACCGTTGATGGGAATAATGCGCGCATCCTGGTTCATCTCCACCAGAATCATCAGGTAGTCATCAGTCTGCACAAACTGATAATGATTGTTGTACAGCACATTCAGCATGGGCGGGCCGCCGGTGCCGCCGAAGCCGATCAGGCAACGCTCGCCCAGCGAGCGGCCTTCGGGGCCGTCATTGCTGCTGAAATGCGCACGAAACTCACGACGCAGCTGTTGCCCCTGCTCGGAATAGGGAATTCGGCCATTCTCGGGCTCGATAATCCAGGAGGTGCGGTGCTCGCCCCTGACCACACCAAAGCTGCTGCCCGGATCAATCCAGAAGGCGTTGTAGCCACGCCCCATACCCAGATCCGAGCCATCCAGTAACTCACCGGCCTGAAGATTGTCATCGGTTGCCTGTCGGACATTCTGGGGGTGTGCTGCGGTGACCGCCGCCACCTCGTCAGGATCCAGTACCAGCTTGTCGTAACGGCTGTCACGCTGCAGTGTAGTGATCGAGGCATTGGTCCATAAACCCTGAAAATCGGGCTTGCCGGACGGTGTCCGGGGTGGCTCGTAAGCGTCCTGGGCCACGGCAACAGAAGAAGCCATCAGCAAAGCTGCCAGACCCAGGACCGGCAGATACTTCCGGCTGGGTGATATTGTCGGGCGTGCAGAAAAACTGTCGCCGCATATGGATACGGTAAGAAGACTCATGGTCCCGATTCCCCTGTCATTATTGTTTAAGGAACAATCTGCAAACTAAACCACCTGTGGGCAGGAATCAAGAACTGTTGCCCCGGTCGTGCTGGCAGCCTGCTATCGCCGGAAGGTGGTAAAGATGCGGCGAATCGCCGCGGGCGGGCACCACCGGGCGTGTTGATATGCGATACTTATCGGGCTTATCATGCATCACCATTTTTATGTCGGCCCGCCCACGGATCTGAAACCCTCGGCCGCCGCTCCGCCGACCCACGGGAACCCGTATGAAATTGCACAGCCACATGAAATCCTGTCTGCTGCTTGGAGCGGCCCTGCTCACTGCCTGCGGCGATTCCGCTGTTGATACACCCGCAGAGGACACCGGCCCTGGATACAACCTGACCCTGAACATGACCGAATTCATGGCCCATGTACTGGAGCCGACGGCCGACGGCATGTGGCGCTCTGCAGGCTGGGTGATGGACGAAGTGGACGGTTATTACGAACTGTACCCTACCGATGACGAAGGCTGGCAGCGCGTCGAGAACCTGGCGGCCACCATTGTCGAGGCAGGCAATGCCCTGATGCTTCCCGGACGGGCGATGCCACAGCCTGAATGGAACACCTATTCCCAGGCCATGAGCACCGTCGGGCTCACCGCCATGCAGGCCGCCCGCGATCAGGATGAAGAGGCCATATTCCAGGCGGGCGCCCAGCTCTACAGCGTCTGTACAGCCTGCCATCAGGCCTTCAACCCGGAAATACTGTCGCGCTTTGCGCCGGGCAGCCTGGCAGACTGATGCAGTGGACCGGCCAGATCAAACCCGCGCTACTGCTATTGACGGCATTGCTGCTGACGATATTGGCGGCAGGCACCCACGCCCATAATATCGCTGACGGTGATGCTGCGTTCGTGGCCGGCAATGCCGGCGCTGCGGTGTTCCCGTTTATCTACCTGGGCGCCAAGCACATGGTCACCGGCTATGACCATCTGCTGTTCCTGGCCGGTGTCGTGTTCTTTTTGTCGCGTCCGGGCCAGATAGTTCAGTATGTCACGCTCTTTGCTATCGGCCACAGTATTACCCTGATCGTCGGCGTCCTGGCCGATATTCATGCCAACGCCTACCTGATAGACGCAGTGATTGCGCTGTCCGTGGTCTACAAGGCACTGGAGAACATGGGCGCTCTGGACCGGCTGGGCCGCTGGCATCCCGACACCCGACTGGCGGTACTGGTATTCGGACTGTTCCATGGCTTCGGCCTGGCCACCAGCCTGCAGGAACTTGACCTGCATCCCGATGGCCTCATTATCAATCTGATCAGCTTTAATATTGGCGTGGAAATCGGCCAGATCATCGGTCTGTCGCTGATAGTGGCCGCCTTCAGTGTCTGGCGCAAACACCCGTCCTTTGAAAACACGGCGTTTATCAGTAATGCTGTGTTGATGTCGGCCGGTTTCATGCTGCTGATATACCAACTGACCGCCTGGCAACTTGCCAGCTGATCACTGACACAGACCGCCGGCCAGTGCTGATCAGGCCGGCAAAACCAGGAGATTCCAGTCATGGCCCCCAATCAACCCAACCCTCGGACCCAACGCAACCTGGCCGTGGCCATCAGCGCTGCATTTGTGGCGGCCATTGCCATCTTTGTGGCCATCATATTGCCGGCCGAATTTGGCCGGGACCCACTGGGTACTGGTCGCCTGCTCGGTCTCAGTGGCGTTTCGCAGACCACGGCTGACGCCCTGCAGCCGCAGCTCGAGTTCCACAAAACCGACGAGGTCGAATTTATCCTGGAGCCTTTTCAGTCACTGGAGTACAAATACCTGATGGACCAGGGCAATGGCATGGTCTACGGCTGGCAGGCCGACGGCGAGCTTTACTATGATATGCACGCGGAAAACCTGACGGTCGAAGATGCCGAGGAAAGTTACGCAGAAGGCGATGCAGACCGCAGCATGGGGGTCTACGAGGCCGCGTTCAACGGCATGCATGGCTGGTTCTGGGAAAACCGCGGCTTCGATACCGTTACTCTGCGCCTGCAAACGTCCGGTTTCTATGTGCATGCCACTGAGTACCGCGGCGGCGGCAGTACTGACCGCACGCCTGCGTCGGTATTCACTGACTGAGAGCCCGGACGGATGTCAGCGAGTAGCGTTGTGGCAGCTCTCACAAGACTCGTACAACGCACCGTTAAGATCCATCAGTGCATCCAGATCCCTGGCCTGGGCGGCCTCCCAGGCCGCCACCGCCGCGTCGCGCATGAGTAGCGTATCGCGCAGCCACTGTTCTGAGCCCTGTGTGTAGCCGGGCATTAACAGCAGGTTGGCAGACTCGGCCAGCATCAGCGTCATGTTTTCCATCTGCCGCCAGGCGGCATCATCTTCAGGCGGAAAACGGGATACATAGAATACCGCGTCCGAGGTCGGCTGAATAACCCGTGTCATCAACTCGGACATGCTTGCTGTAGCCTGCATTGCCGACTCGGCCGCCAGCACGCCAACGGATAGTACCAGCAGCGCGGCGGCAGATATCAGCTTATTGACCATAACGTGATCCTCAATCCGGATTGGTTATTACCAAAATAACACACATAAAAAAGCGCCTGTTTGATTCGTCTCAAACAGGCGCTTTTTTCTTGCAGACCTTGCTGCCCGCAAAGGCAGGCATCAGGTCAGAATTTTACTGGTCGCCCGGATCAGCACCGTCTTCCGGAGCGCCGATGCCTGAGGAACCCATGAACAGCTTGCGGCCATCGGGGAACGTGATGTCACGTCCGTTGGCACGACAGGCTGGCGAGCACAGACGGTCCTTGCTCTGGTAACCGGTTACCACGATCTCCGTGCCGATTTCCAGTGAACGTCGGTTGATGCCACGACGCAGCAGCGTGTTGGGCGTGCCGCCCTCAGCCATCCAGGCCTGTTCGCTACCGTCGTCATTGGTATGGCGCAGGTGGATCCAGGAATGGGGGTTAATCCACTCCACACGTGTAATCGGACCACGCAACGCTACCGGCAGGTTGGCGTCGAATTCGGCAGAGAACGCGTGGTGCGCGGTTGCCGGCGTCTTGACGCCCATGGCGGCAATGCCACCAACGACTGCTACTGCAGCTACAAGCAGTTTCATTTTCATATCAATCACCCCTATTCGTTTAGCTAAGCTAAGTAAAATGGTACATCTCTGGGCAACCCAAATCCAGTGTTGTTCGGGTCTGCCTGGCGTCCGTCACCGTTCTTTTGTCGCATTATGCGGCGTTACGCCTTAACACTGCCTGAATCACAGTGGCCGTCCGCTGTCAGAACGGCATGGTCATGTCTTCAATCGGCTGTCCTTTACGGAAGCGGCCAAACAGCAACTCTTCAACAAACTCCACACACTTGAACTGGGGGAGCTCGAAGTTTTCTTCAAGTCGGCGATACAACGGCATGCTGATCGTCCACGGCTCCGTATAAAGCTGCGGATCTTCAATGGTGGCCTCATACTGAATCACGTTTTCGTCCACCATGGTGTAGCGCTCGGTGACCGTGGACTCCCATGAACGGTAGTTACCTGCGCGGTCGTACCAGGTCTGATCGATCAGGCCGGAAACTTCCACGACAAAGGTGTCGCCTTCCCAGTATCCGTGCGACTGTCCCATCCAGGAATCAATGGGGGCTTCGCCCGGATCTTCAAGATAGACATTGCGTACGGCGCCAGCAAATGAGTAGGCAATGAAGAATGCACTGTCGCTCTGGAAAATCTGGAAAGGATGCGGCAGGTAGGTGGCACGCGGCACACCCGGCATGAAACATTTGATCTCGGGATCACGTGCCAGCCAGTTTTCCCGGTTTTCGTCACGCTGGGCCAGGGCCTCAGGCTTGTAGGGAATGTAGCCATCATTGGTGGTGATCACGCCCTGACTGGCCGGCACGGCGCCGACCGCACCCATGGCAACGACTTCTGGTGCTGGCACCGGCACAAAGTCACCGGGCACCATGGCAAAGGCCGATTTAGGCGGTGCTGGTTCCAGATTGTTGTTGGCAGTGGTCAGAACCTGCCAGATACCGTTCAGGTCCGGCTTGCCATCAGGCATGCGCGGGATCGCTGTCGCAGCTGCCGAGCCCTGGGCTTCAGCGGCGGGCGTCATCTGAGTGGAAGTTTGTGTGTCGCTTGGTGAGCAGGCCAGAAAACCTACGGCAACTGCAGCGGATAATAATTGTAATTTTTTGAACCCGTTAAGCATATTGTTATACACCTCCCCTTGTGATCGACCGATATAACCACTTCGGATTTTGGCTGTCAAGCGTGACCTTACTCTTTTCGGGTTGCGGTGAATTCACCTTCGCCCATGCCGCCCAGATCCACTTTGCCCGCCAGCGTGCCGTCGTCCTGCAGCTCACCCGAGTAAGTAATCGCGCCAGCCTGACTTTCCAGTGTGAACTCAAAACTGTCATCTTCGGCCGTGCCGGTGAAGTCAGTGTTCCCCAACTGGCCGACATAGGTACCCGTGAGTACGCCGTCGGCGCCTTCCTGCATGGTGACGTCGGCGTTGCCACCGCCCACACCCGCGATTTCAACAGCAAAGTCCCAGTGTCCGCTGACGTCGGCCCAGGCGACCGGCACTGACAATGCGGCGACAAACCCAACTGCCATTATTTTCCGTAACATGGTCATACTCCCTCATATGGATATTCAATCAGTTAAATTGGAGCGTCCTACATTATCACGAACATTCGATCGGATTGGGCGCATCAAGGGAGACTGATCGCAGACAGCCTACAGCTGGTCGCAACAGCGCATCAGAGCAGGTGAACGAAGACTCAGCGTGGAGGATCAGGGCGGTCTGCCACGCTGCCATTGACGCGAAACCAGCCAGCGATACTGTAGCGATCCCTGGCCGCCGGCAAGACCTCGTGTGGCACTTCAGTACTCAGAAAAACCACCACGGTGCCATAGGCTGGCATGACTTTCTGCAGGCTGGCAGTGCCTTCAACGTCATAGATCACCAACTCGCCACCATCACTCAGTTGCCAGCCAGGATTCAGATAGGTAAGCAGTGACAACACCCGACGCGAATCACGGTCAGGCTCGACAGAGCGAAATGCGTCAACATGTTTTTTATAGAAATCGCCGGGGCGATAGTGAGCAAAATGCGATTCGAAAGAAAACAGCCCCAGAAACAGCTGTCGGTTGAGGTAAACCTGCAGTCGGCCACACCAGGCCAGCCATTGTTGCTCGGCCTCGGCACGGCCATCTATCCACCGGATCCTGTCCCGCCGGACAAACCGGTTGTGTACATGGTCGCGGCTGCGCCCGACACCCGCCAACAGGAATTCGCCTGAGCTTGCCGTTCGTACCTGCTCGAAGAGTTCGGCCGCCAGCAATGGCGGCAGCGCATCGGGCACCACGCACCAGCCTTGCGTACGCAGCCCTGCGGCGATTTGCTGAAAAACGCAGTGTTCATGCCCGGAGCCGTCATCCGTTGGCTGTGCGTTGAGCGCGCCCAATCAGATATCTTCCTGGCTGCTTTTCATGATCTGATCCAGATACGTGCTGGTCCGGGTCAATTCGTAGCGCCGGAACTTGATGCGCGGATGCAGCTCGCGCATACGCGAACTGAGCAGGCCATGGGCGGAGTGCAATTGCGCATCGGTGATGATGCCGTTGTTGTCGCATTCGCGCGCCAGCTTCAGCAAACGATCGAAGTTGACTATGAAGTTTTCGGTATGGGTGGTGCGGATCTGGGTGCCATAGAACAGCGGCAGCATGTTTTCACTGCGGCCCGACAGGATCAGAAAGCGCCGTGAGAATATTTCGAAATCGCCGGTGGCAAACTGGTGCCACATTTCCATGAACTGTGCATCGCTGATCGAGGCATCACCGGCGGGTCCTTTGCTTGACTGCAGCAACAGGCCACTGATGCCGCCAAGTTGCCGCCGGGTATTGTCGGCAATCTTGAAGAAGGTTTCCTGCCGGGCATTGCGCTCGTTGGCTGACAATGCTTCAGCCTGCCGCGCAGAGACCACATTGCTGTGATACAGCTCGCGATTGTTCTGCGCGAGGATGGTCTGCTGAATGAACAGGCCGATTACCAGCCACAGAAACGCCAGCGGCGCAAACGCACCTTCCAGAAAATTGCCCATCTCGTCAATCGGCAGTCTGGCGAAATTGTCCCAACCCACATTCGAGGAGATATACAACATGCCCAGTAGCAGCCAGGTCAGTGTCACCACCAGGCCAAACATGATGCGCCAGTCGCGGCTATCAATGCCGGTACCATTGACCACAGCATTATCTGCCGCGTCATCGACACCCTTGGCTGAGGTTTCGGCGAGTTCTGTTTGCTGTGCTTTTGTGTCTGACATGCAACCACCCCGGTAAGGGCGGCAGAATACTGCGCCCCCGGGTCGCGGTCAACACGCCTGGGCGTCTTGCGTCAGCAATTCTTCAGTCAGCAGCATGTCCAGTTTGCGTTTGATCGCAGCATTGGCATCGCGCTGACCTGTCAGACGATGTTCGGCGGCATAGGCTGCCACCCTGGCCTGCAGCGCCGGCAGGCACTCAAAAAAATCGCTCAGTGCGGCCCGGTCGGCCCTGCGCGCATTGACGCCGAACCCCAGCTCCTCAAGGCAGATGGCATTGAGCTGCTGCTCAAATTGCCCGGCCATGGGCAGGGCCAGGTAGGGTTTACCCAGGTATATTGCCTCGCTGATCAGCGTGAACCCTGCGGTGGCCAGCACCGACTGGCAACTTTCCAGATCACGCAGAAACCCTTCGGTGCTGAACGGACGGTAGCTCAGATTGCCATCAACGCCCTGACGCTGGCAGCCATAGACAACAAACTGTCGTTCAGGGAAGGTCTTTAGCAGTTCCAGCAGATGCTCAAAGTGGCTGGTGACATAGACCAGATGATGGGTGCCGATAGTCGGTTTGCAGCTCAGCACCTCACGTCGCAGAATCGGCGGAAACAGAAAAATACGGTCGTTCTTACGCTCACCGTAATAATAGGTTGTCGCCAACGCGGCGCTTGGCGCTGGTATCATCAGCCGGATCAGCAACACGGTGATCCAGCGCGACAGCAGCAAGCGTGCCGGTGAACGAAACTCCATATAGCGCATGCGATGCTGGTTATCCAGACTGATCAGCGGCAGCCGCCACCACCACGCCAGCCAGGCCGTGGTCGGCTCAAAGTCAGTGATCACACAATCCGGCCTGAATGCGCGAACCTGCTCTCTGAGTGCCTTCAGCCGCCGGATCGCGCGGCCACCGCGGCGCAGATTGTGCCACACGGTCTTCAGGGGCCTGACCCGATTATTGTCACAGACAATGTGCAGACCCTCTATTTCGATGGCATCGAACTCCACACTCATATTGCGGTAGCCACGATCATAGCTGACAATCCTGACCTCGTGCCCGCAGGACAGCAGGTGTCGCGTCATCTCGGTTGCCCGCGAAGAATGCCCGGATCCTTCGCCCGAAACCCCGTACAATATTCGGCTCATCAGTCATCCCTCCGCATCAGCTTAATGTCGGCTCAACCTGCTGAACAGTATATGGAAGAATTGTGACAATCGCGTTATCGTCCGGGCAAGCGTTTACTCAGGTACATTGATTGCCATCAGCGCGCAGACCACGGATAATTCACCTCCCGAACAAAGGATGCAGTCATGACCACCCGAAAAACCGCGAACACTGACGCAGCACAGGCAACGCCGGGCTTCGAAGAGTCGCTGGCACAGCTGGAGTCTCTGGTCAGCGATATGGAGGACGGAAACCTGAGCCTGGAGGAAGCGTTGAGTGCCTTCGAAACCGGCATCAAGCTCACCCGGCAATGCCAGCAGGCGCTGCAGGCGGCCGAACTCAAAGTACAGATACTCAGCAATGCCGATGGAGAACCAGCGCCGATGTCGCTGGATGACACTGGCCGCGACGAGGCCGGGGCATGAACCAGCAGGTCTCGCAAATTGACCTGCCCGGTTTCCTGCAGGGCTGCCAGCAGCGCTGCTCGGAGCAAATGGCGTCACACCTCGACAGCTTGCCACACATGCCCTTGCGCCTGACCGAAGCCATGCGTTACAGCACACTGCTGGGCGGCAAACGTATCCGGCCGGCACTGGTCTACGCCAGCGCCGAAGCACTCGGCGACCCGCGCACCGGCGGCAGCGATGTGGCGGCCTGCGCTGTCGAGTTCATTCACTGCTATTCGCTGGTGCATGATGACCTGCCTGCCATGGACAATGATGACCTGCGTCGCGGCAAACCAACGCTGCACCGGGCATTTGATGAAGCCACGGCGATTCTGGCCGGTGATGCGTTACAGAGTCTGGCGTTCCAGATTCTCGGTGAAGCCCCTGGGTTGTCGGCAGAACTGCGCCTGCGCATGCTGACTGTGCTCGCACAGTCGGCCGGTTGCCAGGGCATGATCGCTGGCCAGGGCATAGATCTGGCCGCGGTCGGCAAATCCCTGACTGTCAATGAGCTGGAAACCATGCATCGCCTGAAAACCGGCGCCCTGATCAGTGCCAGTGTCGAGCTGGGTGCATTGAGTGCGGGCTGCACAGATCCGCACACGCTGACGGCCCTGCGCAACTATGCGCGCTGTATCGGCCTCGCATTTCAGGTTCAGGACGATATACTGGACGTGGTGGGAGATACCGCGACGCTGGGTAAAACCCAGGGTGCTGATCATGCCCGCAACAAGCCCACCTATGTCAGCCTGCTGGGCCTGGAGGGCGCACGCAGCAAGGCCGAGGCACTGGTGGCTGAAGCCATTGCCGCGTTGACCGGCATGGGCACCCGGGCCGTCATGCTGGAGGCCATCGCGGTGTACATCACCTCGCGACAGCACTGAACACTTTATGGCTGGCAAGCGGCATGACTGGCAGACGCCATAGCGTCCCATAATTCAAGGTTTGAAGATGACACACAGGCTTAACATCCATGCTCAATGAAATCCCCCTCAGCCGTCCGCAAACCCCTTTGCTGGATCAGGTCAATTCACCGACCGAGCTGAAACAGATGGATCCGGAACAGTTTGTTGATCTGGCGCGCGAACTGCGTCAGTTTCTGCTCTATTCAGTGGGTCAGACCGGTGGCCATTTCGGCGCGGGCCTGGGTGTGGTCGAACTGACCATTGCGCTGCACTACGTCTTTGATACACCAATGGACAAATTGATCTGGGATGTCGGTCACCAAAGCTACCCGCACAAGATTCTGACCGGTCGTCGCGAGCAGATGCTGACCATGCGTCAGCCCGGCGGACTGGCCGCCTTCCCCTGTCGGTCGGAAAGCGAATATGACAGCTTTGGCGTCGGCCATTCCAGCACCTCAATCAGCGCCGCGCTGGGCATGATGGTCGCGTCCCGGCAACAGGCGCTGGACCGTCATGTCATTGCCGTAATCGGCGATGGCGCCATGACCGCCGGCATGGCCTTCGAAGCACTCAATCACGCCGGGGAACTGGATGATAATGTGCTGGTCATCCTCAACGACAATAACATGTCCATCTCCAAGAACGTGGGCGGACTGTCCAGTTATTTTGCCCGCATGTGGGCCAGCAAACCCTACAACTTTATACGTGCCGGCAGCAAAAAAGTGCTGTCACATATTCCACCTGCACTGAAAGCGGCGCATCGCGCTGAGGAATACATGAAAGGCATGGTGTCACCTGGCACTTTATTCGAGGAAATCGGCTTCAATTATATTGGGCTGGTGGACGGCCACGACACCCATCGCCTGATCGAGGTGCTGAATAACATCAAACAGTTGCGCGGTCCGCAACTGCTGCACATCGTCACCCAGAAGGGCAAGGGTTACGAAGCGTCGGAGAATGATCCTTTTGGCATGCACGCGCTGACCAAGATCGAGGCCAAACCGAAACGGCCACAGGGTACAAAACCAAGTAGTCCGACCTACTCCACGGTATTCGGCAACTGGCTGATCGACATGGCCGCCCGCGATGACAGCCTGGTCGCCATTACCCCGGCCATGAGCAGCGGTTCGGGCATGGACAGCTTCGCGGAACGGTATCCGGACCGTTTCTATGATGTTGCTATCGCTGAGCAACACGCCGTCACCTTTGCTGCCGGCATGGCCTGTGACGGCCTGAAACCGGTGGTTGCCATTTACTCGACGTTTCTGCAGCGTGGCTACGATCAGTTCATTCACGATGTTGCCCTGCAGAATCTCAACGTGCTGTTTGCCATTGATCGCGCCGGCCTGGTCGGTGAGGACGGACCCACCCACGCCGGCAGTTTCGACCTGAGTTTTATGCGCTGCGTTCCCAATCTGGTCATCATGGCGCCCAGCGACGAAAACGAGTGCCGCCAGATGCTGTACACCGGTTATCAGCACACTGGCCCGGTAGCCGTGCGCTACCCGCGAGGCAAAGGGCCGGCGGCGGTCATTGAACAGGATATGCAGCTGCTGCCCATGGGCAAAGCGCAAGTTAAACGCAAGGGACACCGGATTGCCATTCTGGCCTTTGGCAGCATGGTGCAGCCCGCCCTTGCCGCCGGTGAAACACTGGATGCCACCGTGGTAGACATGCGTTTTATCAAGCCGCTGGACGAAGCGCTGATTGCCGAACTGGCAAAACAACATTCACTGCTGGTGACCGTTGAAGAAAATGCCATTGCGGGAGGGGCCGGATCAGCCGTCAACGAGCTTCTGTTGCAACGCGATTTCCAGTTGCCCGTGCTCAACCTCGGCTTGCCTGATACCTTCCTGCAACATGGCCACGTGCCGGAGATGCTTGCCGCCGTTGGTCTGGACCGCGACGGCATTATCAGGGCCGTTGAGGAAAAACTGGCACGCTGCAGGATTCCGGCGCGCTCGCCGCAGGCCAGTGCGGAATAGCGCAAGGCAGAACAACACAAGGCAAAACAACACGGTACAATTCAATTCACGCAACCCAGAAGCACCAGGAAACTCTATGGAGTCCAGCAGCGATCGCAATGCCCGTCACAAAAAAGCGATGCAACGCAAAAAAGAACACGTCGACCAGCGCATTGCCGCTGCCACAGTTGATAAAGGACTGATCGTGGTGCTGACCGGCAACGGCAAGGGCAAGAGCTCATCTGCCTTTGGCATGCTGGCGCGCAGCGTGGGTCACGGCCTGCAGTGCGGCGTCGTGCAGTTCATCAAAGGCCAGTGGGAATGCGGCGAACACCTGTTATTCAACGCGCATCCGCTGGTTGAGTTTCATGTCATGAACACCGGGTTTACCTGGGAGACCCAGGACCGTGATGCCGACATCCGGGCCGCACAATCGACCTGGGCGCACGCCGAGGCACTGCTGAAAAACCCTGAAATAAAGGTCGTGCTGCTCGATGAGCTGACCTATATGCTGACCTACGGCTATCTGGACGCTGACCAGGTCATTAAGGCTCTCACCGAGCGTCCCGCCGATCAGCATGTCATCATCACCGGCCGCAATGCCAATGACCGCCTGATCGAACTCGCTGACACGGTCAGCGACGTTACCGATGTCAAACACGCCTTTAACGCCGGCGTTCGCGTGCAAAAGGGGATCGACTACTAGCATGTCTGATAGCATGTCTGGCATGCCCGCCCGCAGCGCTGACTTCATCATGGTGCTGATAACACTGGTGTTGGTCATGATGGCACCGGCCCATGCTGCGGACGAGGGACCCAGCGTCATCGACGATGACGGCAACCGCCTATCGCTGCCGGCTCCGGCGCAACGTATTATCAGCCTGGCCCCGTCCATGACCGAGTTGCTGTTCAGTCTGGGCGCTGGCGACCAACTGGCAGGGGTCATGGACTACAGTGACTACCCGCCCGAAGCCCTCACCCTGCCTGTGGTAGGTCGTTATGATGCGCTGGACATGGAACGTATTGTAGCCCTGCAACCGGACCTGATCGTGGCCTGGCGCAGTGGTAATCCACGCGGCGCCCTGAACCGTTTGTCCGCACTCGGCTTCCCGGTGTATATTGCTGAACCGGATTCGCTGCGCAGCGTCGGCGAACACCTGGCGCGACTCGGGCAACTGACCGGACACGCCGCGCAGGGTGAGGCACTCAACCGTCAATTCAGCGATCAGATACAACAATTGCAGGCAGAATTTGGCAGCCGGGAACCGGTAAGTGTCTTCTACCAGGTCTGGCACAGCCCCATGATCAGCGTCGGCGGCCAGGAATTGATCAACGACATGATAGCGTTGTGCGGCGGGCAGAATATTTTTGCCGGGCTGCCGGTAGGCCCGAAAGTGAACCTGGAGGACGTCCTGGCGCGCAACCCGGAGGTCATCATTGCCAGCGGCTCGTCAGCTGAAGCGCCGGCGTGGCTGGATGAGTGGCTACGCTGGCCGCAACTGCAGGCGGTGGCCGATCAGCATCTCTATGTCATTCCACCCGACCTGGTGCAACGTCACAGCTTGCGTGCATTACAGGGCGCCCGGCAGATGTGCGCTCACATCGACCGGGCGCGTCAGTGACGTTCAACGCTTGAGCAGATGCCCCATCTTGCTGACCTTGACCGCCAGGTAACTTTCATTGTGCGTGTTAAGACCGGTCTCGATCGGCACGCGCTCGGACACCCGGATTCCGAGTGACTCCAGCGCCGCCACCTTCTCCGGGTTATTGGTCAACAGTCGAACATTGCTCACACCAAAGTGTGCCAGCATGGGTTTGCAGACCTCATAGTCGCGCCCGTCCGCAGCAAAGCCCAGCTGTTCATTGGCTTCCACGGTGTCCGCACCCTGATCCTGCAGGGAGTAGGCCTTGATCTTGTTGAGCAGGCCGATCCCCCGACCTTCCTGCCGCAAGTACAAAATTATGCCACAGCCGGCCTCCGCCACCTTCTGCATGGCATATTGCAGCTGGGGCCCGCAGTCGCAACGCAGACTGAACAGGGCGTCCCCGGTCAGGCATTCAGAGTGCACCCGGCATAGCACCGCCTCGGCGGCGGCCGTGTCGCCCATAGCCAGAGCAACATGCTCTTTCCCGGTGACCAGATCCTCAAATCCATGGATGGTAAATTCACCCCACGCGGTGGGCAATGTTGCCTGGGCAACAAATTTGACTCTCACCTGATGCAACCTCTCACAGTATCAGCGCAGCAATCAGCTGCAAACATGCCAGTGCCATGAGCCCGGCAAGCACATCGTCAATCATGATGCCCAGACCGCCTTCTACGTATTTGTCACACCAGGCGATTGGCCACGGTTTCAAAACATCAAAGACACGAAACAGCAAAAATCCCAGGGCCAGCCACACCAGGCCCGGCGGCGCCATAAACAGGGTCAGCCACAGGCCGACAAATTCATCCCAGACAATACCGCCATGATCGTGCACACCAATATCTGCTGCGGTTCTGCCGCACAGCCAAACGCCGAATGCAAAGGTCAGCGCCAGGAACAGCAGGTATGCCGGCACCGACATCGACGGCAACAGCACATAGATCAGGAGCCCGGCAACCGTACCAAAGGTTCCGGGCGCTCTTGGCGCTGCCCCGCTGCCCAGCCCGAAAGCCAGAAAATGTATCGGATTCCGCCACACGGACGCTGGCGTCTTATTCATTGTCTTGATTCCCGAAATGTCGATAACCAGTGAGTGTTAGCGGCTGGCATGCTCCACCGCTGTCCCTGACCATGATACCGGAATCGGCCACTACCTCACCAATGCGGGTAAATGCAATGCCCAGGGCCTGCACGGCCGCCTGCGCCCGGGCCTCATGCCGTGGCGGCACTGTGACGCATAATTCATAGTCGTCGCCCCCGCCCAGTGCCATGGCCAGCCGGTCAGAGCCGCCGACCAGGCGGGCAAATACATCAGACACCGGCAATGTTGCGCTATCGATCACCGCGCCTGGCGCGGCCCGCGCGCCGGCACTGGCCTGCAGAACATGCAGCAGATCAGAAGCGAGACCATCGGAGATGTCGATGGCCGCCGACGCCAGGCCACGCAGGGCCATACCGGCATCAAGACGGGCATCCGGGCGATAGAATGCGGCGTGCAGGGCCTGCTGATCAGCCAGATTCAATGCTGACAGCTCAAAGCCGGGCTGTTGTGTCAGGTAGGGTAGCGCCAGTGCTGCGTCACCCAGAGTCCCGGTCACATAAATGCCATCACCAAGCTGCGCGCCGGTGCGGCGCAGCGCCTGACCCGCCGGCACCAGGCCATGAACCTGGATGGTAATGGCCAACGGACCGCGGGTGGTATCGCCGCCCACCAGACTGCACTGATAGTGACTGGCGCACGCCGCCAGGCCCTGGCTGAATCCCTGTAACCAGGAGGCGCTGACCTCCGGCAGACTCAGGGAGAGTGTGAAGCCCAGCGGCTCTGCGCCCATGGCAGCCAGATCACTGAGATTGACACGCAGGCAACGCTGGGCCAACTCGGCGGCATCGGCATCAACCGGGAAATGCACACCTGCGTTCAGCGTGTCCATCGACATCGCAAGGTGAGAGTCTGCCGGCACAGCCAGTAACGCACAGTCATCACCCGGCCCCAGCACGATACCCGGGCGCGGGAATGTCAACTCAGCGGTATTGAAATACTGCCTGATCAGCTCAAATTCGGCCAGTGCCACGCTGTTCCAGTGCTCGCAGTTGTCTGGCGGCCCGGTCCAGCACGCCATTGATGTATTTATGGCCGTCCGTGGCGCCAAACACCTTGGCCAGTTCAACAGCCTCGTTAATCACGACTTTATAGGGGACATCAATCCGGTGTGCCAGTTCGTAAAGCCCCAGGCGCAGCAGAGACAACTCAATCGGGTCAAGTGACTTTATTTCGCGATCCAGCCATGGCTGCATCATTTCATCCAGCTCACCCACATGCGCTATCACTTCGGGGAAAACCTGTTTGAAAAATTCCCGATCGATTTTGCCCTGATAATAGACCAGGAATTCCGCCATGATGTCAGCCACCGGCGCGCGTGCAATCTCCCATTGATACAGGGCCTGCAACAGCATCCGTCGCGCCTTTTGCCGTTCGTTCAGCTTCTTGCCCTTGGCTGCCTCGGCATTTTTGCTCTGCGGATCCGTCTCGGGCACCGCCTGGTCCGGCAATGAACCACTGACCCCTGGAATCTCAATCACGCGTTCATGCCCCCAGCTTGTTAATGACGCTGACCATCTCGATAGCGCCCATCGCGGCTTCGGCACCTTTGTTGCCGGCCTTGGTGCCGGCACGCTCGATGGCCTGCTCGATGGTATCAACGGTCAGCACCCCAAACGCCACCGGCACACCGGCATCCAGACCCACCTGACTGAGGCCCTTGACGCATTCGCCGGCAACAAACTCGAAGTGAGGCGTGCCGCCACGGATAACCGCGCCCAGTGCCACCACCGCATCATAGGAGCCCTTGGCCAGTACGTGCTTGGTCAACAATGGCAATTCGTAGGCACCGGGTGCCCATACCAGCGTTATCTGGTCGTCCTTGACGCCGTGACGACGCAAGGTATCAACCGCGCCATCAATCAGCTTTTCCACGATAAAGCTGTTGAAACGCGAGGCGACGATAACGTATTTGCCCTTGCCCGGCAGAAAATCACCTTCGATTGTGCGGATATTGCTCATGCTCTGGTCCCCTGATTAAAAATTCCTGATTATGCACAACGGGCTGCAATCACGCCGGCACTTCGAACTCAACAAACTCCACCACTTCCAGGTCGAACCCGGTCAGCGCATTGTATTTCGCCGGATAACTCAGCAGGCGCATCTTGCCAACGCCCAGGTCACGCAGAATCTGCGACCCGGTGCCGATGGTGACGTCACTGCCGGCGTGCCGATGCCGGCGCGGAATGATCTTCTTGGCGGTCAGCACACTGTTGATACTTTCATTGACGTCTTCTTCGTAGTCGTCGCCCGACAGCAGCACGGCCACCCCGCAGCCTTCGGCAGCAATACGCTCCAGTGCGCGGCTGAATGACCAGCTGGTCTGGCCGGGCACCACCACATCACACACATCGCGCAAGGTGCTGGCGATGTGCACCCGTACCATGACCGGATCGTCCTGGGTAAACTCACCCATGGTGAACGCCATGTGAGTACCACCGGAGATGGTGTCTTCAAAGGTATGCAAGGTGAACTCGCCGTGTTCGGTGCGGATTTTATTGCTGTCCTTGCGCACGACCGTATGTTCATTGGCGATACGGTAGTGTATCAGATCCACGATGGTGCCGATTTTCAGGCCATGCTGTTCAGCAAAGACTTCCAGATCGGGGCGGCGCGCCATGGTGCCGTCTTCATTCATGATCTCGACAATGGCTGCCGCCGGCTCCATGCCTGCGAGCCGGGCCAGGTCACAACCGGCTTCAGTATGGCCTGCGCGACGCAGAACACCGCCGGGCTGGGCCATGATCGGGAATATATGACCGGGTTGCACAATATCGTGCGGCCTGGCATCACGCGCTACGGCGGCACGAATGGTCACCGCCCGGTCGGCTGCCGAAATGCCGGTAGTAACACCCGTGGCCGCTTCAATGGACACAGTAAAATTGGTGTTGTACGGCGTATTGTTGCGGCTCACCATCAGTGGCAGATCAAGTTGTTCACAACGCTGCCGGGTCAATGTCAGACACACCAGCCCACGCGCATTTTTGGCCATGAAATTGATGTCTTCTGCACGCACCTTCTCGGCGGCAATGACCAGATCGCCTTCGTTCTCGCGATCCTCATCATCCATCAGAATAACCATTTTACCCTGGCGGATATCTTCAACCAGCTCTTCAATCGTATTGAGTTTCATATTTCTCGCTACTTGCGTTGCACTGTGTATGTAAGACTGATCAGCTATCGAAGCCGTGATCGGCCAGAAACGCCCTGGTCAATCCGGTGGCGCTGGTCGCAGATGCCGCTCGCTCGCCGAGCACCAGGCGTTCCAGATAACGCGCTATCAGATCCACTTCAATATTGACCCGTTGTCCCACCCGGTAGGTGTGTATAACGGTTGCCTGCTGTGTGTGCGGAATTATGTTAACACTGAAGCAGGCACCCTCTACAGTGTTCACCGTCAGACTGGTGCCATCGATACAGACCGAGCCTTTCTGGGCGATATAGCGCGCCAGCCCGTCAGGTACCCTGAACTTCAGGCGCCAGCTGCCACCGTCATTGTCCTGCGACAGCAACTCGCCGACACCGTCCACATGGCCACTGACCAGGTGACCGCCCAGACGCGTCTGCGGCGTCAGCGCCTTTTCCAGATTAACCCTGGCGCCCGCCTGCAGATACTGGAATGTGGTCAGGCTGATACTCTCGTTTGACACATCCGCACAGAAACTGTCGCTGCCCAACTGGGTCACGGTCAGGCAGCAGCCACTGACTGCGATACTGTCACCCAGCTGTACGTCAGTCAGATCCAGTGCCGGGCAGCGAACTTTGAGGCGCCATTCATCGCCACGCAGTTTAAACTCGTCGACGGTACCAATCGATTCAATTATTCCGGTAAACATATCGGTTTTTCCTGGCTCTCTATTCCGGATTTCTATCCCGGCTTTCTATCCCGGCTTTCTATCCCGGCTGCCTGTCAACATGCTTGAGACGGGCGGTGATACAACAATCCCCGGCAATCTGCCGTACATCCGTGATCTCCAGGGCGATGTGGTCCTGCATGCGATTGATGCCCGGCAGGTGAAACAACGGCAAGGCGTCACTGCCCAGAAAGCGGGCACCGATGTAAATCACGACTTCGTCCACCAGGCCTGCCTGCACCATGGCACCACTCAGGGTGGGGCCCGCTTCCAGCATCACCTCATTACATTCATAGTCCAGGGCCTGTCTCTTATACACATCTGACGCTGCCGACGATCTACTCTGTGTAG
>OLID01000422.1_pt1 | contig 18545 bp, 16 predicted proteins | sample 1609361 | NCBI WGS metagenome assembly OLID01 (sample SAMN05416778, study PRJEB24817) | seawater metagenome | isolation source: Sea water | place: Canada:Atlantic | collected 2013-07
AGATTTCTGCCTGTCTCGTGGGCTCGGAGATGTGTATAAGAGACAGTATCAATACAGCTAATTTTATTCTTCGTCATTTTGTGGACTTAAGTGCACGTTTACTTCCGTTATTAAACGAATTGACACAAAAAAAGCATCCAACGGAAAATGAAAAGAAAAGTATTGAAAAAATTGTTTCAGTTTATCAAAATTATAATTTTGACGCAAACACATCTGTTGTTTTGATTAACTCAAATGTTTTAGAATTAATACAAAAAACATTCGAAAGAATCATCAATTCATACAATCGCAGTAAAAGTATAGAGAATGTGTTATTGCTAGACCACTTTCTATACGAGCGCGAACGTCTTCAAGATGTTTGGTCAAGTGCTGAAGCAAATTAATAGCATTGATTAAAGTATTTCTTCCTTATTGAATATTCCTTAAAATAATTCTGAATTGCATCACCTTTAGAGTTAGATAATTCGCTACTTTTGATGCATGATTCAATCCAATCGCCAATTGATTTCTGATTACCCAATTATGGAGCATTTTTTTACCATTCAAGGTGAAGGCTTTTATTCTGGTCGTGCCGCTTATTTTATTCGTTTGGCTGGATGCGATGTTGGTTGTGTTTGGTGCGATGTTAAAGAAAGTTGGGATGCAGGCAAACATCAAATTCAATCTGTCGATACGTTAATAACGGAGGTTAAAAAATCGAACACTGACTTTTGTGTAATAACAGGTGGAGAACCTTGTATGTACAATTTAACGAACTTAATTGATTCGTTGAAAGCAATTGGCGTGTACACGGCAATTGAAACTTCCGGTTGCTACCCCTTAATCGGTGAGATTGATTGGTACTGCTTTTCACCTAAAAAATTCAAAGCACCGGTTGATGAAGCATACGAAAAAGCCAGTGAATTAAAAGTCGTAATTAGTCACCCATCAGATTTTGAATGGGCCGAAGGTCACGCAAAAAAGTTAAATTCAAATTGTAAATTGTATCTTCAACCCGAATGGTCAAAACAGGAACGGTTTTTGCCAATGATAATCGATTATGTAAAGAACAATCCCAAATGGCGCGTTTCGATACAGACACATAAAATAATGAACATACCTTAAGTATATGAAATATCTATTTTTCACCCTTTCGATTCTGCTTTTTGCTTCGTGCTCCACAGCACAGCACTATTCTTCATCTAATAAAAAAGCAATAAAACTATTTGAACAAGGTAAAAACGAACCAGGAACCAATCTTGATGCAAGTGGAACGTTACCGAATTATAGAGGTGGAATAGATTATTTAAATCAAGCTTTGGAAAAGGACCCGCAATTTTGGGAAGCACACATGATGGCGGGAGAATTTCACGAATTATTGAGAGAATATCAACCTGCTATTGACCACTTTAAAAAAGCATTAGCGATAAATCCACAACAAACCAGTACAGGAAGTACATATTTTTACCTTGCCAATTTACAACAAGCGGTTGGAGATTACGACGATGCGATTCGAAATATTGATATTTTCGTGCAGTTTAGAAATGCAAACCCAGAATTGGTTTATGAAGCGAATCGAATTCGTTCGAATTGTGAATTCGCCAAAAACGCCCTTAAAAATCCAACATCATTTAATCCAATTAACATTGGACCTGGTATTAACACGGATAATCCCGAATATTTCCCTACGATTACTGTAGATGGAAAAACCATCTTGTTCACACGTCGAATTAAAGATGGTCGTGTAGAAGGTCCGTTTAAAGAACAAGAAGATTTTTTCGTTTCACAATTAAGTAATCGTGGCATTTGGCAAACAGCCGTAGCGATGCCCAACAATGTGAATACGGTAAACAATGAAGGTGCTCCAACAATTTCTGCAGATGGTCGCTCATTGGTATTCGTTGCTTGTCCTGATGCAACTGGTAAAGATTATGGAGAAAATAGAACTGGAAAAGGAAGTTGTGATTTATTTTATACAAAAAAACTTGGTTCAAATTGGACGAATCCAATTAATCTTCCTGGTAATGTAAACTCATTTGTTTGGGAATCACAGCCATCTCTTTCTGCGGATGGCAGAACACTCTATTTTATTCGAAGAGTAAGTCAAAGAAACCAACCGATGAACTCTGATATTTTTGTATCAAAATTGGATGATAACGGGAACTGGGGAACAGCTCAACGACTGCCAGATTACATTAATACATCAGTAGAAGAAGAATCGGTTCTTATTCACCCTGATGGAAAAACTCTATATTTTGCGTCACGTGGACATATTGGGATGGGTGGATCTGATCTTTTCGTTTGTAGAATGGACAAAGATGGTAATTGGGGAAAACCAGAGAATTTAGGTTATCCAATCAACACACAATTTGATGAAAATTCATTAATGGTTTCTCCGGATGGTGAAATTGCATTCTTTGCATCAGACCGAGAGGGAGGATATGGCGATTTAGATATATATTATTTTGAAATGCCTGAAAGGTTACGCCCTACAAAAACACTTTATTTTGAAGGTGTCGTTTATGACATTGTTACCAAACGTCCAATACCAGGTAAATTCCAATTAATTGATTTAGAGACTGGCAAAGAAGTGATTTATTCTGAAGCGGATAAATTAACTGGAGAATTCATGGTTTCACTACCCGTAAACAAGCAATATGCGTTAAATGTGACCTATCCAGGTTATGCCTTCTTTTCTGAAAATTTTGACATGATTAATCCAGATAACAATGAAGCCATTCACATGGATGTTCCAATGGTTCCTTTGGCTGGTTCGGATCAATCTATTGTTCTTGCAAACGTTTTCTTCGACTTGTCAAAATCTACATTGAGAAAAGAATCATACGTCGAATTGGATAAATTGGTGAGTTTTCTGAATGAAAATAGTACAATCAACATCGAAGTGGGTGGACATACAGATTCAAGAGGTGACGCTAAATCGAATAAAATTCTTTCGAATGACAGGGCAAAGGCAGTTTACGATTATGTAATTCAAAAAGGAATTGCAAAAGAACGATTGTCATATATGGGTTATGGATCGACAAAACCTGTTTATACAGATGAGCAAATTGGTCAACTCGCAACTGAAAAAGAAAAGGAAAAAGCGCATCAATCAAACAGAAGAACAGAGTACAAAATCACCACTAAATAATGCATTTTTTCAAGTTAATCCGTCCGTTAAACCTTGCTATTATTGCAGTTTCAATGTACGGAATTGCATGGTATTTTGAAGGAGTTTTTGAAATTGAAGCATCGTTAGGAATAAACTCATTTCTGTTTTTTTTATTGGTATTTTCGACTGTAATGATTGCTGCTGCTGGAAATATCATTAATGATTATTTTGATATCAAAGCGGATTTAATCAATAAGCCTGAACGCGTTGTTATTGGCAAACATGTTAAACGAAGAGTCGCCATTCTTTCTCATTGGTTAATTAACTTTATCGCTTTCTCGATTGCAGTATACTTGAGCTGGAAGCTACAAACGTATTGGTATCTGTTTATACATTTGTTGACAATCAACCTACTTTGGTATTATTCCTTACGTTTGAAGCGTGAGTTTTTCATCGGCAATTTATTAATCGCGGGCTTAACTGCCTTGGTTCCTTTATTGGTTGGTTATTATTATTTCCATATTCGAGAAATCAACCCTCCAGATACACTAGAAAGCAATTTCTACCCATTTTCTGATGGAAGTATTTCAAATTACTCTTTGCTCCTAACCTTTGCCATATCAGGATTTGCGTTTGTTATGAATTTAGCACGAGAAATTATAAAAGACATGGAAGATGTTGAAGGCGATAAAACGCTAAGAGCTAAAACGGTTCCAATCGTTCTAGGAATAACTAAAACGAAATGGATTGCAGGGATATTCCTTTTCTTAACAATAATTATTTCAGCTTCTATTTGGATTGCATACGAGTCCATTCCCATTCATTCTATGATTCCCGTTTTTATCTCTGCTCTTTTTATATTGTTATGCTTTATTCTCCTTGTTATCTCATCAACCAAGGCGCATTACCGAACAATTAATCACTTAATTAAGTTCGCTATGATTTTTGGAATGTTAACTCCTGTCTACTGGCGATTAATCATGATTTATGGCTAAAATAAAACTCATTCTCGCTTCGAAGTCTCCACGAAGACAATCATTAATTGAATCTTTGGGTTTCCCTTTTGAAGTGCGAATTAAAGAAGTAGATGAGGTTTATCCTTCTGAAATGGAAACGGATAAAGTACCTGTTTTTCTAGCGGAACTAAAAGCGGAACCTTTGGTTGATCAACTACAACAAAACGAGGTACTGATAACCTCTGACACTGTTGTTATCAATAACGATAAGATCCTGGGGAAGCCAAAAGATTATAACGATGCTTTTCAAATGCTTCAATCCCTTTCAGGGAAATCACATAAAGTCGTTACTGGTGTTTGTATCCAATCATTGAACGACAAAATCAGTTTTGCTGAAACAACAATTGTCCATTTTGCTACCTTATCTAAAAACGAAATAGAATTTTACATTGAAAACTACAAACCTTTTGATAAGGCAGGCTCATACGGTATTCAGGAATGGATTGGAGCAATTGCAGTCCATAAAATCGAAGGATGTTATTACAATGTAATGGGATTACCTGTACACAAAGTGTATAAAACCTTGCAAGAACGATTTTTAGACTAGAATTTTAAAATTAGAGCTTTAGTTTGCAAACGATTCTCTAACCATAATTTAATTTTTTGCTTGTCTGCATCTGCAATTGGCTCAGTAGAACTAAAAAATACCATCGACACTATCTCCGGTTGTTCATTTTCAGAATTGTATTGTTTGGTTAAGGAATACGAGCACGTCTCTATTAATGGGAACAAGGCTTTTATTTCTCTCAACAACAAATCACCTGTACTTGGCATAATTGTTAAACTATCAACTTGGAAGTTACTTTTGTCTAATTCATTTTTTAAGCGATTTATTTCTGCTCTCAACTGACTAAACTTGCTATTTTCATTTCGATTCATCAACGATTCATAATCCTTGATTTTCAGTCCTTGTTTTATCGTTATTTCAGCGTCTGTTAATCCTAAATCATTCGCTTTTTCTATTAATCGATCCTTTGCGCTTTCATTAAATTCATTACCTCCATAGATTAATTCTATGGTTTTTGCTTCAGAATTGATTTCGTTTTCCAATAAAAAATTACCTTCCCAAATGGATACTTTATTCACGAAGTCAACTGCTTTTCCATTAAACTTTTCCTTTGCGACTAAAGTATACCCTAGGTAAAGACTTGGTGTAACTGTCAATGCAATCGCTACTCCAATTGCTATATTTTTATTTTTTATTTCTCTGGAAAGCAAATGCGTTTGTTTCGGAAGCTTTAGTAGTTGAGAAACAATCATTGCAGATAACGCAATAAAAACAGTGTTAATTGTAAACAAATACAAAGCGCCAAAGAAGTACGACCAATTTCCCATCGAAAGTCCAAACCCAGCAGTACACAATGGTGGCATCAATGCTGTTGCGATTGCCACACCGGGAATAACATTTCCTTTACTCTTACTACTAATTGCAACAATTCCGGCCAAACCGCCAAATAATGCAATTAAAACATCAAAAATTGTAGGACTTGTTCTAGCCAATAATTCAGCATGTTCCGTGCTGATTGGCGTCAACATGAAATATATGGTTGAAGTAACTAAAGCAGCTAAAGTGGAGTAACCAAAATTCTTTATTGACTTTCGAAACAATGGGAAATTATACGTTGCAATGCTATAACCTATTCCATTAATTGGCCCCATCAATGGAGAGATAAGCATCGCTCCAATAATCACAGCTGTTGAATTCATGTTCAATCCAACAGAAGCTATTAAAATGGCAAAGACAAGAATCCAAACATTCGTACCACGAACAACGATTCCTTTTTCAATTGTTTCATGTATAATCTTGCTATCCTCCTGTTCATGCGTTAAACGCAAAAACTGAAAAATTCTATTCAACCAATCCCAATTCATAAACCAATAAATTACATTCTTTCTGGAACTTCAATCCCTAATAATTGCATCGCTAATTTCAACACTTTCGCTACATTTTCACTTAGAACAAGACGCATATTTTTCAAGTCGTCATCTTCTTCAATCAAGATTGGAATGCTTTGGTAAAACGTGTTGTACAATTTGACCAATTCAAATGAATAATTTGCCACTAAGGCTGGTGAATAGTTCTTAGCCGCTTCATCAACAACGGTCGGAAATTCAACCAATTGCTTGATAATCTCTTTTTCTTCTGGTAAAATTGCTGTTTCCTTCAAAGCCCCAATTGATCTAGCTTTTCGCAACAACGATTTAATTCGAGCATGGGCGTATTGGATGAACGGTCCTGTATTTCCGTTTAATTCAATCGACTCTTCAGGATTGAACATCATTCGCTTTTTAGGATCGACTTTCAATAAATAATACTTTAATCCACCCATTCCAATTAATCGAAACAACGCCGTTTTCTCATCTTCAGAGAGTCCTTCAATGTGGCCTCGCTCTTGTGTCATTGCCTCAGCTTGATTAACGACCTCATCCATCAGTTCATCGGCATCTACCACGGTTCCTTCACGTGATTTCATTTTTCCTGAAGGCAAATCAACCATTCCATAGGACAGATGAAAGCAGTTATCAGACCAGCTAAAACCTAGTTTTTCCAAAATTAAAAACAAGACTTTAAAATGATAATCCTGCTCATTACCAACAGTATACACAATTCCACTTAAATCTTTATAATCGCCAAATCGATCCACTGCAGTTCCAACATCTTGCGTCATGTAAACGGCTGTTCCATCAGAGCGCAAAACCAACTTCTCGTCCAATCCTTCGTCAGTAAGATCAATCCACACAGAACCATCTTCTTTTTTAAAGAAAACACCGGATTTCAAGCCTTCAGTGACAATATCTTTACCCAATAAAAACGTGTCCGACTCGTAATACAACTTATCAAAATCGACACCCATCGTCTTGTAGGTCTTCTCAAACCCATCGTACACCCAACTATTCATGGTTGTCCACAACAAATAGACCTGAGGATCACGTGCTTCCCATTTTACCAGCATTTCTTTGGCTTCCTGTAAAAGTGACGTGTGGTTTTTTGCCAAATCTTTAATCTTGGCGTCAATTCCGGCAATAGCTTTTTCGTCTTTTCCAGTTTTGGATTCCGTCAAACGTTTAAATTCAGCGTGTGTATCTTCTGAAAAATTATCAAAATTTCCTTTCTCCCATTCGTTGCAAATCTCGTTTGCCTCTTTATTAAATTCTTGATCAAATCGAACATAGTAGTTTCCAACTAACTTATCGCCCTTTAATCCAGTATTTGCGGGAGTTTCGCGTTCCCCTTTTTCATTCAATGGAGAAAACTTCTCCCATGCCAACATACTTTTGCAAATATGTATTCCCCGGTCATTGATAATTTGTGTTTTAATCACTTTGTGACCGTTGGCTTTCAAAATTTCGGCAACCGAATAACCTAAGAAATTATTTCTCAAATGACCCAAATGAAGAGGCTTATTTGTATTGGGCGAAGAATATTCGACCATTAGCGTGGGACGTGAGTTCGGTTCTGCAAATCCAAATTTGGCATCTTTTGAAACCGTATTTAATTGTTTCAACCAAAATTTATCTGAAATTGTGAAGTTTAAAAATCCACTAATTACTTCAAACGAATCGATTTCTTTTATTCTTTCTTTTAAAAAACGCCCTATTTTCTCACCTGCTTCAGCCGGTGAAGTTTTTAATAATTTTACAAAGGGAAAAATCACCAATGTTAAATCACCTTCAACATCTTTACGCGTTTTTTGAAATTGTATAGCATTTTCATCAACCTGCACTCCAAAAACTGAAGTGGCATTAGATAAAAGCAAATCTTTAATTATTTCCTCCATTTTATTCGTTTTCCAATTCATTGGTCATTTTCGCCAATAAATCAAAAGTGACTTCCGCCATTTTATTCGTTTTCTCGTCCAAACAAGGATTAACTTCTACATACTCAATGCAAATCGTTTTATCTTCTTGTGCGAACGCCTTTAAAAAATCTTCTGCTTCTTTTGGTGACAATCCATTTTTAACAGGCGTTCCTGTTCCATGAGAAGTCATCTCTGGATCCATTGAATCAACATCAAACGAAATGTAAATTAAATCACACTCTTTCAACTGTTCTAATGTTGCCTTTATTATTGCTTCAGTTCCCTGCCTTCGTACTTCTTCAACTTTGTGATTGGTAATATTCAACCTCTCTATTAATGCGTCTTCTTGCGGTTCTGTATCACGAACTCCAATAAAAACCAAATCTTCAGCATGAATTTTAGCACCTTTAATCCCAGTATTTTTCAATTGCTCCCACATGTCTACAACTTCAGGAATCAATTCATTCACCTGCTCCTCTCTGTTGTCTATGTTTAAAGCCGTTGACAATGGCATTCCATGCATATTTCCCGAAGGTGTTGTATATGGCGTATGTAAATCACCATGAGCATCTATCCAAACAACACCCAAACGTTTTTCAGGAAAAGCTGCTTTAATTCCCGCTATCGTCCCACCTGCAGAACCATGATCGGCAGCTAATACCAATGGAAATTGACCATTTTCGATTATCCCTTTCACTTTTGTCGAAACCGATTCAAAAACTTTGACAAGTCCTACTACTCTTTTCGCTTGTGGGTATTTAATCTCGTTGTCCAATAAATAATTATATTCATCTACATAATCAATTGGATATCGTCCAAAATAATTGCTGTTTATTTTACGAGCAGCTGTCATAATGGCTTCAGGACCCAATGAGGCTCCACGCGTTCCAGCTGTAATCTCCGATTTATTAATCAATAATTTCAGTTCTCTTTTCATACTTTCAAATACTAAGACAAATGTAGTATTTATTACAGTAGTAAGATTGCACTGGAAACTGCACTTTTCAACAAAACAAGGTTGTTTTTCACCACAAAGAATTAAAGAACACAAAGGTCGTAGTGAAGCATTGTATTTAAATTAAAACCGGGTAATATTGTTTTTTAAATATCAAATCCAAAAAAATACGTCCTGTTGTTCTTTGTTCTCTTTGATTCTTAGTGGTAAAAATGATTTTATATGAACTTCAGCTATTCAAACCATCAAATAATTCCATTAAATTCGCATCGTAGTAACTTTTACACCAAAAACCGTTGCATAAGTATATGAAAAATCTTTTTTTAATTGATTCTGGAAAACGTTTGTGCTTCTGCATTGCACTTATGACATCATTCGTGTTTTATTCAAATGTACACGCTCAAAAAACTAGGCCATTTACTGGGATGTTAGAGTATAAAATCTCTGTTCACGATACTGCTATGCGCAGTCTTTTCCCAGAGAATTCCATGATCATTTATAGCAATGATACAATAACTCGAATTGAGAATTTCACTAGTCAACTTGGGAAACAAGTGGTTTTACGCCACATGGAATTAAAAAAGTCGTATTTGTTGCTCGATACGCAAGCTGGTAAATTCGCCATTCGAACAGACGAATCTAAATTAAAACAAGATTCAACTCTTGCTAAACGCGAATTCACCTTCGCGAAAAAGTGGGGTAAACGAAAAATTGTAAACAGAAAAGCGAACCGCATGTTCGTTTCACATCCTGAATTTGAAACACCTATTGAATTTTTATATTTCAAGAAAATTTCGAATAAATACAGTACTTTTTACACGGAAATGCCAGGACTTCCTGTAAAATTTAGTGTTCCAACTGCGGATGGGATTGTAGATTATGAATTGGTGAAAATGAGTGAATATTCTCCAAATCACGATTTATTTGGAGTGCCAAGCGATTACCAATTGGTAACGTTTGATGAATTTCTAGAAAAAATGGTGAGCAAAGGAAGTGAGATTGAAGAATGATGAAATTAATAGAGTTATACTCACTTTTCCAAATTATTCACTACTAACATTCCCCTGTTTATACTTAACCATTCTTCCCTTTTTGTGAGCGTGTTTCCTTATTATCTTCGTAGGATAGATAATTTTGAATGGCAGCAGACAACCAATATAAGGCAAAAGGAACGAGTGAAGAAAAAGTAACTGAAAAAGCGGCCAAACCTGCTTCTCAGAAAAAACCCAGCACCATTGGTGTGTTACGAGAGCGTTTCGATCAAAAGAAAATGAAGTCAACTTTAGGAGTTGTCTTACTTTTACTTGCTGTTTATTTATTCCTTGCTAACTTCTCCTATATACTAACTTGGCAAGAAGATCAAAACCGCATTATGTCACGTAGTTTATTTGACATTCTTTTCGATGGAAACGAAGAACCTGTAGCCAATTGGCTCGGTAAATTTGGTGCATGGTCTTCTCACCTATTAATATACAGATGGTTTGGTTTGGCGTCGTTCGCAATTCCATTAATCTCCTTCGTAATTGGATTTAAACTACTTTTTAATATTGCCATCTTACCTGTGGCAAAAACAATTAGTGCCTCTATTTTAACACTGGTTTGGTTCAGTTTATTTTTTGGGTTCTTTTCAAAACAAGTGAGTTATGCAGGTGGAGCTTTTGGCTATCAAGTCAACGATTGGTTGAAACTGTCACTTGGAAAATTTGGAGCCCTAATTCTAATTCTTGCCTTTGGATATGTTATAGCCATGATTGTTTTCAATGTCAACTTTGGCAAGATTAAGAACTGGTTCAACAATTCCAAGAACGATGATTTATCTGAAGTTAAGGAGCAAAAAGATCCAAATGACATGTCAGTATCGAATGTGATTGATCCTTCCCAAACTACAAATGAACTCATCGCTAAAACTGTCCATTTTGAAGAGGAAGAAGAAGACGATGAAGAAGACGATGAAGATTTTGAATTAACATCATACGAAATTGAGGATGAATCAGACATCATTGATGAAATGGGCAAAGAGGAACCTGAAGAAGAAATTGAAGTTGACGGTTTAGAGGTGGAAGTCGCTTCTGCCAAAGACGACGACAAAGAACTATCCGAAGAAGAAGTAGATAGTAAGCGTCAAGAATACGGGGATTATGATCCAACTCTTGACTTATCAAGCTACGCCCTTCCTCCTATTGATTTATTAAAAGATTATGGTAGTTCACTTGGAAAAGTAGACAAATCTGAATTAGAAGAAAATAAGAATAAGATTGTTACCACTCTTTCTAACTACAAAATTGATATTGAAAAAATTCGTGCTACTGTTGGTCCAACCGTTACACTGTATGAAATCGTTCCTGCTCCAGGTGTCCGAATCTCTAAAATTAAAAATCTGGAAGATGACATCGCATTGAGTCTAGCCGCGCTTGGGATTCGAATTATTGCTCCAATTCCAGGAAAAGGAACAATTGGTATTGAAGTTCCGAATAGTAAGCCTGAAATGGTAAGCATGCGTTCATTAATCGCTTCGAAGAAATTCCAAGAAAACGACTATGAATTGCCAATTGTAATGGGTAAAACGATTACCAACGAAACGTTCACCTTCGATTTAGCAAAATTACCTCACCTTTTAGTCGCGGGAGCAACAGGTCAAGGTAAATCCGTTGGTTTAAATGCCATTTTGATTTCGTTGCTCTACAAAAAGCACCCGTCACAAGTGAAATTTGTCTTGGTCGATCCGAAAAAGGTTGAGTTAACCTTGTACAATAGGATTGAGCGTCACTTCTTGGCTAAATTGCCGGGAGAGGAAGAAGCAATTATCACCGATACAAGTAAGGTTGTAAAAACATTGAATTCACTTTGTATTGAGATGGATGACCGGTACGAATTACTGAAAGCGGCTCATGTTAGAAATATTGTTGAGTACAATCAAAAGTTCGTCGCTCGTAAATTGAATCCTGAAAATGGACATCGTTACCTACCTTATATAGTTGTATTAATAGATGAGTTTGCCGACTTAATTATGACAGCTGGAAAAGAAGTGGAACACCCAATTGCACGTATTGCACAACTTGCCCGAGCGATTGGAATTCACTTAATTGTCGCAACCCAGCGCCCTTCCGTTAATGTTATTACGGGAATGATAAAGGCCAATTTCCCAGCACGAATTGCATTTAGAGTACTGTCAAAAATCGATTCACGAACCATTTTAGACAGTTCAGGTGCTGACCAGTTGATTGGTCGTGGTGATATGCTAATAAGTACAGGACAAGATGTAATACGTTTACAATGCGGTTTTGTTGACACACCCGAGGTAGATGATATCTGCGCCTTCATTGGTGATCAACGCGGTTATCCTGAAGCATTACTTCTTCCAGAATATGTTGGAGAAGGATCTGATGGCGGAAACGGTTCAATGGACGATGAAGACTTAGATGCTTTATTTGCAGATGCTGCGCGTATCGTAGTGATGCATCAACAAGGTTCTGCGAGTTTGTTACAACGTAAATTAAAACTAGGTTACAATAGAGCAGGTCGAATTGTAGATCAGTTAGAAGGTCATGGAATTATCGGAACATTTAATGGCAGTAAAGCAAGAGATGTTCTATTTACAGATGAAGTTAGTTTAGAAGAATACTTAAAGAGTAAAGGTATTTTTTAATTTACAACATAGATTTAAATATGAAATCAATCATATACGCGATTGCGGTTGTTGCTTTAATAGGTTGTAATCATTCAACAAACAATCAACCCTCTGCCCCTGTTTCTCATGTGGATTATATCACCAATAGAACGATTCGATTGATGAATTTATTCAAATGTGATTCACTAGTTACGCGTTACCATACCATTCATGCTTATTTCACACATTCCAAACTCAATTTTGACGAACTTCAGACTGAACAATTCACCAATCATGCCTTAGCGTTAATCGAGTTTGATCACAAAGAAATTGATAGTGTAGTTTACCACTACAGCGCCAAACGAATGAATTCAGGACAAATGTCTCTAATGGAAACGGTTCATCAGTTTTACGGACATCGTGTGATATACAATTCACTTTTAATGAAACCGATTCTAAATAAAATCTTTCTTTATGAGCGTGAAAGTGAAGACAATTTGTTTTTAAATGACTTAAATACAGATTTCGCAGTGGCAAAACACGGTGAAGAAATATCCAAACGAGCAAAAATAGGTATTGATGCAATTGAAATCATTTACAATTACATAGAGGAGCATAAAAGTGGAACATTGGGCGAATACAATCGAATTGTGGAGCTGTATGCAGAGGGAATTGCAACGAAGGAAGGCAAGAACAAGGAACACCACGAAAAATTGCTAAAAGTCATTTACGACGCTGTTAGCAAATAAACCTTATAGATAACGGATAATGATTTTCACCGTTTTATCTCCAGACAAATTAAATTTAAAATCTTCGAACTTCGGTCGACTCATCCCAACATGATAGTAATCCGAAAAACCAAAGCCTTCATCGGGTAACATCCATGAATATTTCATTTTTTTATTCTTATCCTCATCGTCGAGTATAGATATACCGTAAATTCCAGACTCTAAATCGGAAATCTTATACACCAGCATTTTGTTTTTCATATCATCTTTAGAAACGTAGTATTCTTTCCATGGCGTTTCCTTAGCGAACGTTTCTTGATTCTTGTATATCTGCAATTGAATCCGCCCTTTTGAATTGCGAATATTTCCAATCTGAACTGTAACTGTATGGTTAGCTGAAGGACTGCTCTCACTTATATATGAAGTGCTTACAAAAAGGAAACAAAATAAAGTAATATGGATCGTCAATCTTTTCATAGTCGAAAATTACAAAACTTTTGATTTTAGATAAAGCAAATTTGTAGAATTCTGTATATTCGAATTGTAAAACACGTCAATCCATGCCAACAATTGCAATTACTGGAGCCAGCGGTCACCTTGGCTCTGTATTGATTTCCGAATTACTTAAAAATCCGAGTTGGCAAATTCGTGCGCAATACAACTCTCAACGTCCTCCAATTGAGCACTCATGTGTTAAATGGATTCAATGTGGAATGGAGACGAAGGAATTGGAGAAATTGACAAATTCCGCCGAATTTGTGGTTCATTGCGCTGCAATTATTTCGATTACGGGTGACAAAGACGGACGGGTTTACAATACAAATGTTATTGGTACTCAAAATGTACTAACGGCTTGTAAACTCAATAAAATAAAGCGATTAATTCATGTTAGTTCCACGCATGCGCTGCAAGAGGAACCATTAAATTCCATTTTTGACGAGAATAGGCCATATAAAACTGAAAGCGACTTTGCATACGATTATACGAAAGCCAAAGCGGAGCAATTGGTTCTTGAGGCTGTTAAAAATGACATGTTAGACGCAATTATCGTTCGTCCATCCTCCATGTTAGGTCCAGTGGATTACAAACCATCTCTACTAGGAGAGGCAATTTCAGACATTGCGAAAAGAAAAATTCCTGCGGTGGTACAAGGAGGCTACGATTTTGTTGATGTACGAGATGTGGCGAAAACGATTGTCAACAGTATTGAAAAAGGCAAAATGGGTGAAAGCTATAATTTAACGGGGAAATATTATTCAATCAAAGAACTGGCGAATATTACAGCTGAAATAGCTGAAGTAAAACCTCCATGTTTTGTGGTTCCAGGATTCATTATTCAACTATGTATTCCATTTATTGCGGCTCAATCAAAATTCACGAAAAAACCACCCAAATTCACGAAAGAAAGTATTTTTGTGCTAAAACACGGACATCCTAATATGTCAAATTCAAAAGCAAAAGAAATATTGGGACATACGAACCGACCAATTCACACGACGATCACAGATCTTCTTGAATGGAAAAAAACGATTTCATTATGATTAATCAAGATTACTTCAACATATTCGCTTGGATTTGGATATCCGTAGCAGTTATCACTTTCATTTCTTTATTCTTTATAACCGCACCATACGGTCGTCACACGCAGGAAAAAGGTTGGGGAAAATTAATTGACAATCGTCTTGGCTGGGTATTGATGGAAATTCCATCTTTTGTTTTAATTCTCGTTTTTTCAATCATTGGCGACTTATCGAATTACGCTTTAATGTTATCTACTTGTTGGTTAATTCATTATTTCAATCGAACATTTATTTTTCCATTACGCCTTCGCACGAAAGGGAAAAAAATGCCTCTTTCAATCGTTTTCTCTGCTATTTTCTTTAATGGAATCAATGCAGGAATGAATGGTTATTTTTTAGCTTATTATGAAACGTATAGCGACACTGACTTTTTTACACCGTTCTTCTACATTGGCATTTCATTATTTATTGTTGGAGCGATTATTAACAATATCAGCGATCATATTCTGATTAACCTGAGAAAACCAGGTGAAACAGGTTATAAGATTCCGAAAGGCTTTTTGTATCGCTATATTTCATGTCCCAACTTCTTTGGAGAAATGACACAATGGACTGGATTTGCCATCATGGCTTGGAATTTACCAGCTCTTACATTTTGCGTATGGACAATTGCAAACGTTTTCCCGAGAGCTGTTAAACATCACTCTTGGTACAAAGAAAAATTTGCTGATTATCCAAAAGAGAGAAAAGCTGTTATTCCTTTTATTCGATAACCAACCTTTTTGAGTTGAGCTCCGTTATGTCATTGTACATAAAAAAATACATACTTATGAAATTACATTACTTAAAATCTTTTACAGTGATTGCTGCAATTGCAACTGGCATTCAATTCAGTAACGCTCAAGCTACACACGATGTCACAGCTAGTGGAATGACTTTTAGTCCTTCGAGCATGACCATTGATATTGGAGACACCGTTCGTTGGACAAACGTCAGCGGAACGCACAATGTGAATGGAACCACCGCAACATTTGCATCAAATCCAGAATCCTTTGGGAATTCATTAGGAACTGGCTGGGTTTATAAACACAAATTTACAATTGCTGGTACATACAATTACCGTTGTGATCAACATTTCGGTGGTGGAATGACTGGTTCAATAACTGTAGTTGATCCAACAGCAAGCCTAACAGAAAACACTGACATCTCTTCTTCAATTTCTATTTACCCTATTCCAGCGTCAAAAGAACTGACAGTTCAAATTGATAAGTTCGACCAATTGGCTGAAAATGCATCAATCGTTATTTACGATCTAGTTGGGAAGGAAGTATTGAGACAAAACATAAACTCAGTAAATACAGTGATCAACACAACATCGTTGAGTAATACGACTTACATCCTTAATATTGTAAGTGGAAATACTGTGATTGAAACTAGTAAAGTTTCTTTCACTAACTAATCTCTAAATCAATTTCTTGAAGAACTCATCTTAAAGATGGGTTCTTTTTTTTGCTCTAAAAGTGAAGATTTTAGTACCTTTATTAGATATGCAAGAATTTATAGAAATTGAACACAAGAAGCCGATATATAAAATTAAAGCGCCTCTAAGAGAACATTTACGGCAATACTCTCGCTTAGCTAACCTACCAATTTCATATGATGATTTATTGCGCTATCAAGATTTAATCCCACTATCGGATAGCAATGGAGATGAAACCTTATGGTTTGGTGCACTTTATAATGAATCGGAAAATGAGTTTTTTCATCAAGAACTAATTAAAATCTACCAACTCTTAGTCGCTGATGGCGATGAAATCCCCTATTTACGAATAGAAAGTATCGATTTTTGTTCGTTTGGAAATTCGCGTCCATTTAGAATTAAAGTGATCAATGAAATCAATGACAATCACGATTATTTCTATGTTAAAAAAGCCGATTCATCACGTATTTATGGGTTGGAATTAGAAGAGATATTCTCTCCAGATAAAGTATCCTATTTTGTGGATAAAATGACACTTGTTGAAGATCATATTATAGGAATACCAAGTGACGAATTTATTAAGAAAAATGAAGGGGTCAAGATTGAAAATCGACTGCGATTCGCTAAAGAATTTGTTAAATTCAACGAAAGATGTTTTGTTCGGCTATTAGGTGACATGCGTGGTTATAATTTTGTAGTAGAGATTACTCAAGATTTTGACAATGTCCAATACCGTTTGAGAGCTATGGATTTTGATCAACAAAGTTACGAAGGGCGAAAAAACATATACTTACCTCAATACTTTAAAGACAATATAGAATTGGTAAAATTAGCCCAAGAGCTAATGTCAAATCAGATAGCAGAACAATACGCTAAAGAAGAGCGAGTTGCAATGAAAAAACGATTTCTAGCTGCTAAGCCAAGAACAAAAAGCATTTTACGAAGAATGAAAAAAGATACCATTTCATCAATGCAAAATGTTATTAGTTTACGTGAGGAACTCGCTAGTTATCACAACAACCAAAGTTTTTTAGAAATGAAAAACATGGGTGATATTTTAACTCTGCACTTAGAGTTAAAGCTTGGTATTAAAGTGTTTTAGTAACTAATAAACATTACAAAGCTTAAAAACATGATTATTATCAGGCATTCATAAATGAAATTTGCCTAATTTTGCAGAATGAATTACACAGAGATTAGATATAAGCAAGAAGAACCAAACGGATTCTTTGCTACCCTTAACAAAAAAGTAAACGCGTATTTTACTGAAAACAATCTTACCAGAAAAGCCACTACCTATGGCAAAATAAAGGCTGTGTTCTTTCTATCCGTTTATTTTGGACTAGTTGCTGCTATTTATATGGCAAATGGAAATGTTGCAATACTACTTTCGGCATTTGCCGTTCTTGGTTTTTGGCAAATTTGCTGCGCACTTATTCTTGGTCATGAAGGTGTGCACGAATCTTTTTCGAGCAGTAAAACAACTAACAAAATAATGTCGTATGCTTTCGATTTAATTGGAAGTTCTGGTTATTTATGGGGATTACGCCACATCCATTCGCACCACCCTTATCCGATGGTTCCAGGTCAAGATGTTGATATTCACCAAACAGGAATGTTGACCTTTGTACCAATGGAAGAGCCAAAGAAAATATTTAAATACCAACATATTTATTCCCCATTTCTGTACTTGTTTTACACCGTTCAAATTGTTACTAAACGTGACTTTAAAGATTTTTTCTCAAGTCAAATTGGACATAAAATTGTTAAACACAAGAGAAGCAAATTTGTTGAGTTATTTATCGCGAAAGCAATCTATTTTGCATATGCGTTGGTACTTCCATTAATTTTATCAGGAGTGCACTGGGGATGGGTTTTATTGGGATTCTTCATCATGCATATGGTTGAAAGTATTACAGCAGCTGTTTCTTTATTTCCAGCACACATCCACGAACATTCAGTTTTCCCTTTACCTGATGAAAATGGAATGATGTCAGACACTTGGGCAGAACACCAATTGAGAGTTACAACAGATTTCGGAACGAAGTGGAAAATTGTTGGATTCTTTTTCGGTGGAATTAATTACCACGCTGTACATCACTTGTATCCGGCAATGAGCCATGTTCATTTCCATGCAGTTCAAAAAATGTTGATTGAAACATGTAAAGAATTTAATATTGAGCATAATGTGGAGCCGTACTTGTACAAAGCTGTTATTTCTCATGTTAAATTGCTTAAGAAACATGGAATATCGGTTGAAAATATCCACCACCTTTCTGAAGTGGTTTAAACCCTTTTAATCTGTCTCTTATACACATCTGACGCTGCCGACGATCTACTCTGTGTAG
>OLID01000423.1_pt1 | contig 18488 bp, 21 predicted proteins | sample 1609361 | NCBI WGS metagenome assembly OLID01 (sample SAMN05416778, study PRJEB24817) | seawater metagenome | isolation source: Sea water | place: Canada:Atlantic | collected 2013-07
CGAGATTTCTGCCTGTCTCGTGGGCTCGGAGATGTGTATAAGAGACAGCCTCAGCCAGCCTTGAAAGCGTAGTACCCGCCCCCATATTTGCACTCAGTACGAGTGACACGACAACGCAAATAGCGACATGACATCCGCTGCCTGCTGGCTGCGGAATCTGAAAACAGGAGAAACGGTTTGGAGCAGTTCCGAGGCACCACCATACTTTCAGTAAGACGCGGCAACAAAGTCGTGATCGGCGGCGACGGCCAGGTATCACAGGGCAACACAGTGCTCAAAGGCAATGCCCGCAAGGTCCGCCGTCTGTACAAGGATCAGGTGCTGGCCGGTTTTGCCGGCGGCACAGCCGATGCCTTTACCCTTTTTGAGCGATTTGAAGAACAACTCGACAAGCATCACGGCAAGCTGGTGCGCTCGGCAGTAGAACTGGCCAAGCTCTGGCGCACCGACCGCTCGCTGCGGCGCCTGGAAGCATTGCTGGTGGTGGCTGACAAGGATGCATCGCTGATCATAACCGGCAACGGCGATGTCATCGAACCGGAAGACAGTCTGATGGCTATCGGCTCCGGTGGTTCATTTGCACTGTCGGCGGCCCGTGCGCTGTATTTCAACACCGATATGGAAGCACGTGACATTGTCAGCAAGAGCCTCGGCATTGCTGCTGACATCTGCGTCTACACCAACCACCAGCACATCATTGAAGAACTTGATCTGGGCTGATCCCGTCTGATCCGCCCCACTTTACTTTTATCTGGGCTGGGCCATTTAGCCCGCCCCACAGGATGACGTAATGACCACCATGACTCCACGAGAAATAGCCTCGGAACTCGACCGGCATATTGTCGGACAGAAATCTGCCAAGCGCGCAGTGGCGATTGCGCTGCGCAACCGCTGGCGCCGCATGCAGCTGGGCACTGATATTCGTCAGGAAATCACACCCAAGAACATTCTGATGATCGGACCCACCGGTGTCGGCAAAACCGAAATTGCCCGCCGTCTGGCCAAGCTGGCCAATGCGCCGTTTATCAAGATTGAAGCCACCAAGTTTACCGAAGTCGGTTATGTCGGACGTGATGTCGAATCCATCATTCGCGATCTCGTCGATATCGCCGTCAAGATGCTGCGTGAAGATCAGATCCGCAAGGTTCAGCACCGGGCTGAGGACGCTGCCGAAGAGCGCGTACTGGACGCCCTGTTGCCGCCGGCGCGCACTACCGACAATCGTACCGACAACAGTGACAGCTCACCGTTGGCTGAACCGTCACCCACGCGGCAGATGTTCCGCAAGAAATTGCGTGAGGGCGAACTGGACGACAAGGAGATCGAAATAAGCGTCAGCGACAACCCCGCAGGCGTGGAAATCATGGCACCACCCGGACTGGAAGAAATGACCAGTCAATTGAAAAACATGTTTTCATCGATGAATACCGGCCGCAAGAAGTCACGCCGCATGCCGGTAAAAGTGGCATTGCGACTGCTGCGCGAAGAGGAGGCGGCCAAACTTATCAATGAAGAGGAAATCAAGAACCAGGCCATAGATGTCACCGAACAGACCGGCATTGTGTTTCTCGACGAAATCGACAAGGTGACGCAGCGTGGCGACTCAGGCAACAGTGGCGTGTCGCGTGAAGGTGTGCAGCGAGACCTGTTGCCGCTGATTGAAGGTTCCACCGTCACGACCAAATACGGCAGCGTCAAAACCGATCATATACTGTTTATCGCCTCCGGCGCCTTCCACCTGTCCAAGCCATCGGACCTTATTCCCGAGCTGCAGGGTCGCCTGCCGATTCGCGTTGAGCTGGATGCGCTGACTGCGAATGATTTCGAACGCATCCTGACCGAACCCAATGCGTCATTGACCGAACAGTACCAGCAATTGCTGGCCACAGAGAATCTGGCTGTCACGTTTACCCCGGATGGCATCAGCCGTATCGCGGAAATTGCCTGGGAAGTAAATGAGCGCACCGAGAATATCGGTGCCCGCCGCCTGCATACGGTCATGGAGAGATTACTGGAGGAAGTTTCTTTCACCGCCGCCGACCTGTCCGTAGGCGACAACAAAACCCTGACCATCGACAGCGAGTACGTCGAGAAGCAGCTGGGTGACCTGGCACGCAATGAAGATCTGAGCCGGTTTATCCTGTGACCGGCGCCGGAGCCTCTGATCAGCGCGCACCGGCCCCGACGGACATTCGCCTGCGCAGAAAAAGCGGGCTGCTGGAGTTGCAGTACAGTGACGGCACCCGTTTTGAGCTGCCCGCAGAATTGCTTCGCGTGTATTCTCCGTCCGCCGAGGTCAAGGGCCACGGCAAGGGTCAGGAAAAGCTGCAAACCGGCAAACGCCACGTCAGCATGACTGCGCTTGAAGCAATCGGGCAGTACGCCATCCGCCTGAGCTTCGACGACGGCCACAACTCCGGCATCTACAGCTGGGAGCTGCTGCGTGACCTGGGCGAGCACCAGCAGGAACGCTGGCAACAGTACCTGACCCGTTTGCAGCAGGCGCAGGCCAGTCGTGATGCGTTGCCAGCAGGCACGCAAGCCATTAAGATTGTTGATCCAGACCGCAATGCCGGCGACGCCGGCGGACAGTGACCCTATGAGCGACAAACCGCAGCAGACAGATCAACACCAGAATGACACAACGCATTTCGGATACGAGACTGTCAGCACCCGTGACAAGGCTCAGCGCGTCGGGCAGGTTTTTCATTCCGTGGCCAACCGCTATGACGCCATGAATGATCTGATTTCCATGGGCACGCATCGCGTTATCAAACGTTTCACGGTTGAACTCAGCGGGGTGCGTGCCGGGCAGACAGTGCTTGACCTGGCCGGAGGCACCGGTGATTTTTCAATGCGCTTTTCACCCCTGGTCGGCGATAGCGGGCACGTGGTGCTGGCTGATATCAATGATTCCATGCTCAAGGTCGGCCGCGACCGGCTTATCGACAAGGGCATTACCGGCAATGTCAGTATCGCTCAGGTGAACGCCGAGCAACTGCCGTTTGCCGATGAAAGCTTTGATTGCATCTGCATCGCCTACGGACTCCGTAACGTTACCGACAAGGACGCGGCCCTGCGCTCCATGTATGCCACCCTGAAACCGGGCGGCCGGGCATTGGTGCTGGAATTCTCCAAGCCCGTCAACCCCTTGCTCGGCAAGGCCTATGACGCCTGGTCCACGTTGTGGCCGGTAGCGGGCAAGGCGGTAACCGGGGATGCCGACAGCTACCGCTATCTGGTCGAATCCATCCGCATGCACCCGGACCAGGAAACCCTGCGCGAAATGATGCAGGATGCCGGTTTCCGCGACTGCAAGTATCACAACCTGCTGGGCGGCATCAGTGCCGTTCATGTCGGGTACAAGTAACGGCGGCCCCATGGCTCTGTCTCTGCTGGCATCTGCACTGCTGCAACCTGTCGAATTTGCCATCAACCGGCTGATCGCCCGTGACCCGCATATCCTGCGGGTGCTGGCCGCAGCCGCTGGCGGGAAAACCATTACTGTCAGCTGCACCAGCACGCCGCGCTGGCAGATCAGCCTGAGCATACACCACGACCGGATCATGCTGCTGTCGGCACCTCAGGATCACCCGGACGCCAGTGTCACGGGGACCCGTCGAGCCCTGAGCAGACTATTGTTCAGCGATGATCCGGCCGCCGCCCTGCACGACCCTGACATCGAACTTCGCGGTGACGTACAACTGATACAGCGACTGCACCGGGCTCTGACCGATCTCGACATCAACTGGCAGGATCTGCTGGGACCGGTGCTGGGCGATATAGGCACACGGGCCGCGGCCAACAGCTGGGAACATGGGCGCGACACTGTCATGAAGGCAGCTGACGCACTGAAGCGTGATATCACCGATTTTGTTCAGGAAGAGGCCGCACTGACGCCTACCAGACAGCAGACTCAGCATTTCACAGAGGAGCTGGATGCCCTGCGCCTGCGCCTGGACCGCCTGCAGGCCCGCATTGAGCATCTTCAGCAGCTTGTGACAAATTGACGCAACCGCTTGTATTCGCGCCGCACAGTGAGATAATCCAGTAAAGTCTGGACAGCGTAAAACACTGCAATACGGAGCTTTTCGCGCTTTAATGCTGACTGTTAAGCGCGTATTCAGGCACACTTGGCGCATAATGGAAGCTCGACCAATTGACGGTCAATGAGCTTCAGGAGAACCTGCACATGAAAAAGACAGACGGTTTTACACTGGCATCGGCTGCCGCGGCTTTGATGATGTCCGGCTCCGGTATGGCTGCTTTTGATGTGGAGAGCAAAAACCCTGACGCGCCAGTCAAGATCAGCCTCTGCCAGAGCGTACACGCAGCAGGCCAGAGCGCCTGCAAGGGCCTGGGCAACGAAGCTGGCGCCGGCGCTAACAGCTGCAGCGGTGTCGGCTTTGTGGCAGTGAGCACGGGTAACGCCAATTTCTCCGCCGCCATGTGCCAGGTTATGGGTGGCAGCGAAGCGGCCAACCTGACCGCAACACCAGACACCACACTCGCCGAAGAGGCAGTCCATGTGGCGTACTGTAACGATGTATTCACCTGTGCCGGACTTAGCGCCTGCAAGGGCAACGCCAACGCCAGCTGTGCCGGGCAGAACACCTGTCATGGCATAGGTTTTGTGGGTGTTTACACAGGCGACAAGGCTCTGTCCGAATCGCTGTGCGAAAAGCTTGGCGGCACCGTCCTGTCATCGCTGTAAAGCACCCGGGCGCAATGGGGAACGCCATGCTTGGTTTCGGAATCGGACTGCGCAGCCCCCACTACGACTATGTGCTCAAGCACCTGCCGGCGGTCGACTGGTTTGAGCTCATCACGGAGAATTATCTGGCGCCCGGCGGTCGACCTCGCGCCATTTTGCGCCAGGTCCGCGAGCACTACCCGGTAGTCCTGCACGGCCTGTCCTTCAACATCGGCTCCGCTGAAGCGCCCGATGACGACTACCTGCGACAGCTCAAACAGTTGATTCACGAATGTCAGCCGGCCTGGGTATCAGACCATCTGTGCTGGACCGGGCTGCACGGCCGCACCTCGCATGACCTGCTGCCGATAGCGTATAACCGGCAGACTCTGGCGCAGGTCAGCAGCAAAGTCGCACAGATCCAGGACACCCTGCAACAGAACATTGTGCTGGAAAACCCGTCAGTCTACCTGCAGTTTAAATCATCGGACATGAGTGAGGCTGATTTCATCAACGCGCTGGTGGCCGACACCGGCTGCAAAATCCTGCTGGATGTGAACAACGTCTATGTCAGCAGCTTCAATCTGGGCCTGGACCCGCTGGCGCAGATCCAGGCGATCCGGCCCGACTGCGTGCAGCAGTTCCACCTGGCTGGTCACACCCACAATGTCAGCCACATCATTGATACGCACGACCAGGCGGTCAGTGACGAGGTCTGGGCCTTGTACAGCAAGGCCTGTGAACACACCGGTGCGGTGGCGACCTTGCTGGAGCGCGACGATCATATTCCGGCCTTCACCGAGTTGATGCAGGAGCTGGACCAGGCGCGAAAGCTGCAGCAAGCCGCATTGGCCGGATCAGCCCATCAGCAGCAGGCATGACCATGCGCTGGGAAGACGAACAACAGGCGTTCTGGGACTGGATCACCAAACCCCAGGACCTGCGCGACAGCAGCGAAGACATCAGCCGGATGTTTTCGCCACACCGCGGGCTCAGCCAGGTTGAAGCACTGAGCATTTACAACAACGCCTACCACCAGCGGCTGATCAATATTTCCGCTGAGCTCTACCCCATCCTGTACCACACCCTCGGCGATGAGGTGTACACACGCCTGTGGCTTGAGTACCTGGCCCAACATCCACCGCGCCCCGGCCCCATGAGCCTGCTGGGCGAGAATCTGCATGACTTTGCCAGCCGGCATTCACAGTTTGGCGGGTTACCGGCCATGCTCGATATCATTGAACTGGAAACCCTGCTGATTGCGCTTTTTGACCGTGCTGATCAAACCGTGTTCACCCTGGCAGACCTGCAGCGATTGCCTGCCGACCAATGGCCAACGGCACGCTGGCAGGTGCGTGACGACTGGGCGCTGCTGCACAGCGAGTTCGACCTGGAGAAGTACTGGGCAGCCATGCAAAAATTCCTGGCCAGCGATCAGGTGCAACCGGGCGATGTACCCTTCGGGGTCGAACGGGCGAGCCGGGAGGCACTGGCGGAAGGCAACTTCTACCTGGTGCGGCGCGTGCAGCACCGGATGCAATTCCAGCGCATCAACGCCCACATGCATTGCCTGCTGGAAATGCTGCGTGACGGTAAGGATTTTGCCAGCATCTGCGCCGGGCTGGCCGAACGCTTCCCGGAACAGGACATTCCGACCCTGAGCCTGAATCTGTTGCTGAAAGCCATCGAACTCGAACTGTTGCGGCGCTAGTCCGGTCAGATCTCGATAATCTCGAAGCTGTGACTGACCTTGACGCCACCGTTTGCCAGCATGATGGTGGCGGAACAATATTTATCAGCCGACAATTCAACCGCACGTTCAACCTGCTTCTCACTCAGGTTCCTGCCACTGATGCGGAAATGCAGATTCAGGGTTTCAAAAACGGCGGGCACCGCATCGGCACGCGTGGCAGTGACTTCCGCATCGCAGCCGGTCACTTCCTGGCGGGATTTTTTCAGAATGCTGACCACATCAAATGACGAACAGCCACCGGCACCGATCAGCAACATTTCCATGGGCCGAATACCAACGTTACGGCCGCCGTTGGCCTCCGGACCATCCATGACCACGGTATGCCCGCTGCCCGATTCACCCAGAAACATGGCATTATCCACCCAGCGCACTGTTGCCTTCATTAGCCTCTCCTTCAGTTCGTCCGACGCCTGCTGTCGGGGGTCGCAAGATTACCACAGACCATCGTCAAAGGTTAGCCAGCCGCTCTACAATGGGGTAGGATTGGCAGAGGAATCAGGGTCAGGAGAACACATTAATGGCATTAATGGCCATCACCCCGCATATAGCAGATCTGGAAAATTTCCTCAGTTACAGTCACCTGCGAAAATATGACCGCAATCAGACCTTAATCTATGCTGGCGACGTGCCGACTACGCTGTATTACATCATGCGCGGCACAGTATCGGTAGTGCTGGAGGACGACGAAGGCAAGGAGGTCATTGTCGCCTACCTGAACCCCGGCGATTTTTTTGGTGAGATGGGCCTGTTCGACACACGCAAGGAACGCAGCGCCAGCTGCCGCGCCAAGACCGAGTGCGAGATTGCCGAAATCAGCTACGAGAAATTTGACCAGTATATCCGCATGCACCCTGAGATCCTGTTCACAATTGGCAAGCAGATGGCCAGCCGCTTGCGGAATACCACGCGCAAGGTAGGAGACCTGGCCTTCTATGATGTCACCGGACGCGTAGCGCGCACGCTGATTGAACTGAGCCGGGAGCCAGACGCCATGACTCACCCCGACGGCATGCAGATAAAAATAACGCGCCAGGAGCTGGGGCGTCTGGTGAACTGTTCACGCGAAATGGCCGGACGGGTACTCAAAACCCTGGAAGAGCAGCAATTGATTACCGTCAGCGGTCAGACCATTGTTGTGTATGGCACACGCTAATCGGGCGCTGCCATCAAAAGCAGACCTCGCCCGGCAGCCGATTCTGCAATCAGCTTCTCACGCTCGGTGCGGATATAGGCTTTTTTCTCGGTAATTTCAGTGCCCGGCAGACCTTTCATACCCAGGAAGCTTTCTGCACGCCGAAAACACGACATCGCCTTGACGGTGTCTTCGCTGTCAACTGCACGCTGGGCCATCAACAGGCAGGAATTGACCGCGACCCGCAAACCCAGCATGCGCAACTTGTCACGACATGCCTGGTATTGGCCAGCGCTGATTTTGTCGCTTTTATACATCGACACAAAGATCTTCATGGCACGCTGGATATGGCGCTGCGTCATGGCGAGCTCTTCTTCTGTCGCCACTGCCGCGCTGCTGCCGGCATTGCTGTTACCGCCGCTCTGCCTGCTGGCCGCTTCAGCCTCTTTGATCTGTTTATCAAGGTCGCTGCGCACCGGATCCAGCGCCTTGATGGTCTGCAGGTCCTCCAGCAGACTGCCGAACAGCAGCGCCACTATTTCCGGGTCCGTCTCCATCTGCTGCAGGGCCCGCGCAGTCTGATGCACTTGCCGACGCCGCGATTCCAGAGCCGATAGCCGGGACAGGCGACTGACATGCTGTCCCTGGCGCTGCGCAGCCTGTTGTGCCAGCAGCAAGCCTGCCAACATGAGGCATAGCAGGAACAACGTCGTCAGAAAGTAGGAAGCAACCATGCCCAACCCGCGCGAATGCCGTAAGAAGGTGACCTTCCTTGGGTATCGGCTGCGGCGCTGAACAATTTAGTGTCAGGGAGCCTCTAGGCGAACAGTTCGCGCAGTTTGTCGCCCGGGTTGTCGGCGCGCATAAAGGTCTCACCGATGAGGAACCCGTAAATCCCCTGAGACATCATACGCTTGACATCGCCGGCGTTGGCAATACCGCTTTCCGTGACAATCAGCTTATCGTCCGGGGCCAGCGCGGCCAGACGGAAGGTGGTTTCCAGATCAGTATGGAAGTCATGCAGGTTGCGGTTGTTGACACCAATCAGATCAAAACCGGCCGATAGCGCAATATCGAGCTCGGTCTCGTTGTGCACCTCCACCAGTACATCCAGTGCAAAGTCCTGTGCGACACCGGCCAGGTCACGCAGTCGGGGCGGATTCAGTGCGGCTACAATCAAAAGGATACAATCGGCACCCATAGCGCCGGCTTCGGCCACCTGATACGGGTCAATGATGAAGTCCTTGCGGATCACCGGCAGCTCACAGGCCGCACGTGCCTGCTGCAGATACAGGGTGCTGCCCTGAAAGAACTGCTCATCGGTCAGCACGGAAAGGCAGGTGGCACCCGCCTCTGCATATTGTTGCGCAATAAGGGCCGGATCAAAATCCGACCGGATCAGGCCCTGGCTCGGCGAGGCTTTCTTGATCTCGGCAATCACCGCTGCCTGTTGTGCCTCCATGCGCACCCGCAATGCGCGGATGAAGCCGCGCCGGTCCGACATGGTGTCCACTGCCTGTTTCTCCAGTACAGCCTGGCTTGTACGCTGGCTGTTGCGCTGAATCTCAAGCTGTTTATGCGCAATAATTTTTTCCAGAATAGTGCTGGTATTCACAATGACATTCTCATATTCAAGCGTGCTAAGGGGCGTACATGGGACCGCAACGGCTCCATGGTAACGCCGGCGTCAGTCCGGGTTCATTGTTGATGTAAAGCTGGCCAGTGCCCGCAGTTTCTGCAGCGCTTCGCCACTGTGCAGGATCGCCTGCGCGCGGGCCACACCGGCAGGCAGATCATCCACCAGATTGGCAGCATATATTGCCGCCCCGGCATTGAGCGCGACAACATCGCCGGCAGCTTCGTCTGTATAGGTCAGGGCTTTTTGTACCAGCTCATAACTTTCCTGCGGCGAATTGACCTGCAGCATGGCGATACCGTCACGCTGGGTCATGCCAAAATCCGCCGGACTGACGGCATAGCGGACAATATGGCCGTCCCGCAATTCTCCTATCTGGGTTACTGCGGAGATACTGATTTCGTCCAGCCCGTCGTCAGCGGCCAGCACCAGCACATGACGTGAGCCAAGTTCCTTGAGCACATCGAGTATCGGTTCTATCCATACCTGATCAAAGACACCCAGCACCTGATTCGGCGCTGAGGCGGGATTGGTCAATGGCCCCAGCATGTTAAAGATGGTGCGCACACCGATTTCCCGCCGGGCGCCGATAACATGTTTCATGGCGCTATGATGGCCGGGGGCGAACATGAAACCAACGCCAAGCTCCTCGATGCAGGCCGCCACCTGTTCCGGACTGATCGTCAGTTTTACACCAGCTGCCTCAAGCAGATCAGCGCTGCCGCTTTTGCTGGTGGCACCCCGGTTGCCATGCTTGGCAACGCGGGCGCCGGCACAAGCGGCGACCATCGCTGCTGAGGTGGAAATATTGAAGGTGTCGGTGCCCGTACCACCCGTGCCGCAGGTGTCCACCAGATGGGCATCGGGAGGCACTGCTACCGGCGTTGCCAGCTCGCGCATGACACGCACCGCACCCAGCAGCTCCTGAGTCTTGATGCCTTTCATCTGCAGGGCAATCAATATCGCAGCAATCTGCGCATCGGTACACTGACCGGTCATCAGCTCACGCATCAGCACCGCCATTTGCCCGGCGCTGAAGTCTTGCCGTTCAGTGAGATGGCGAATCGCCTGTTTGATATCCATAAAGCACCTGTTTTTGTATTATTACTGTCAGCGCTGCAAAAAATTCTTCAGCAACTGATGACCATGTTCACTGAGAATGGATTCCGGATGGAACTGCACGCCTTCCAGCGCCATGGTCTTGTGACGCAACCCCATGATCTCGTCCATTTGGCCATCGTCCAGTTGCGTCCAGGCTGTTACTTCCAGACAGTCGGGAAGGGTTTTGCTATCCACTACCAGCGAGTGGTAACGGGTCGCTGTGAACGGACTGGGCAGCGTGCTGAACACGCCGGCACCGTTATGGTAGATTGGTGACAGCTTGCCGTGCATGACCTGCCTCGCCCTGATGACGTCACCACCGAATGCCTGGCCTATGGCCTGATGTCCCAGGCAAACGCCAAGAATCGGTATGTTGCCGGCGAAGTGTCTGATCACATCAATGGAAATACCGGCTTCACTGGGGGAACACGGCCCCGGCGAAATCACAATCTTGGCCGGGGCCAGGGCCTCAATATCCGCCAACGATAAGGCATCATTGCGGTAGACCTGAACATCTGCGCCCAATTCGCCGAGATATTGCACGATGTTGTAGGTAAATGAGTCGTAATTATCGATCATCAAGATCATCTGGCGGCTTTCCCCCGAGTTTCCGGCCATTGCACCACTGGTCGGCGCAGCCAGGCTGCATTTTCTCCCAAATCCACCAAGACATAAACCTTTCAGTGGCGATATCGTGACTTTAGCTGAGCCCGGGCTGACGGAAGCAGGGGAAACCGGTATGCTGAAGGGTATCACCAGAAACTGCTCGGCAAGGACAAGGAGATCGCATGAATCGCGTACCCAGCTATGACAAAGTCGCCCACCTTTTGACGATATTGATCAGCTTCCATAAGAAACTGGCCAATGTATACGGTCGGCTGGCTGCCATGATGGACAACAAATACTCCAAACTGCTGGCCGAAGAGATGCAACGCCGCGAACTGCGCCTGGTCGAAACACTGACGTCATACCGCGACAACGCAGCCGAACGCATCCTGAATACCATGCTGCAGAAATCATACCCCGAAGACCCCAACGACTTCCTGGGCAGGCTGGAAGCTGACCTGAAACCTGAAGTTGCAGCCAGCCTGGACCCCGACGGCTTGTACGGGCTGGGTTGCCGTGCCGACGACTACATCAAGGAACTGCTGTCGGTGCTGAAGGACAGCTCCAATGTTCCGGAGGTCCGGGACCTGTTCGCGGACCTGGAGGCAGGCGAAGAAATCGAACGTATCGCCTTGAGCAAGGCCTACAACTCGCTGCGTGAAATGTAGGCCGGCACGTTCAGATAATAAAGCCGCCGTCGATCACAAAGCTGTCACCGGTATGGTAGCGGCTGGCATCACTCATCAGATAGGCGGCAATGCCTTCGAAGTCCGCCGGCGTGCCCCAGCGGCGCGCCGGAATCCGCGGCATGACGGCCTTGTAGAATTTCTCGCCTTTGTAGGTCTCTTCGGTCATCGCGGTCTCGATATGCCCGGGTAGTACCGAGTTCGCGGTGACACCATAGCGCGCGTATTCCACTGCCAGGCCTTTCATGATCGACAACACCGCGCCTTTGCTGCCGGCATAGGCCTCCCCGCCCACCATGCCCAGCTTCGCACCGATGGATGAGGTAGCGATCAGGCGCCCGCCCGTGTCACCGGCCTCTGCCCGCGCTTTCATATGGCGCGCCGCTGCCCGCAAGGTCAAAAACAGACCGTCCAGGTTGACCGCCATCACCCGACGCCACTGTGCCAGCGTCAACTCATCAAAGCGTCCACCACCACCGACACCGGCGTTGGCAAAACAGGCATCCACGCGCCCGAACTCGGCCAGCGTATTGGCAAATGCCTGCTCAACCACAGCCTCATCTATCACGTCGCAGGTAATGGCATGCACATGTGTGCCGAACGGTCGCAGCTGCTCTACCGCCTGACGATTCTTGTCCTCATTACGCCCCCAGATACACACGTCACCGCCCTGGCGGGCTATGCCCATGGCAAATCCCAGACCAATACCGCCATTGCCGCCGGTAATCAGTGCGACCTTGCCACTCAGATCAAACAAACCTTTGCTCATGATTAACCCTTCATTCTGATTATTGATTTGATGGTAGCATAGCTTGAATTCGATAGGTCTTTTCCCAGGAAGCGCAAATGGAAGCCCTCAAGGAAACCATTGCTACATTCGACAAGTATGCCGCCGAGTACGAAAATCGGTATATGGAACATGCTCCGTACGTTGCGACCTACGGACCATTATCGGATCTACTGCCCGCCAACGCCTCGATTCTTGACGCAGCCTGCGGCCCCGGCAATATTGCACGATTTCTGCTGCACGATTTCCCCGATCGCAAACTGCACGGCATCGATCTGTCACCGCGAATGGTAGAGCTGGCCCGGCTCAACAACCCCACTGCCAGCTTTGCGGTAATGGACTGCCGACAGATTGCTGAGCTGGGCGAGTACTACGATGCGATCGTGGCCGGCTTCTGCTTCCCCTACCTGGACCGGGAAGAAGTCATGGCCTTCATTCGCGACGCCAAAAACATGTTGCATGCAGGCGGCGTCCTTTACATCAGCTTTATGGAAGGCGACTACGCTGCCTCAGGATTACAAAGCAGAAACGACATAGACTGGGTTTGCACCTACTACCATAATAGCGATTGGCTTGCCGACGTATTGAACAGGGCCGGCTTTGACGTTATCGACACCGTCCGCAAGGTATTTGTTGCGGACGGCGAGCCGGACGCCACCGATGTTTTTATTTATGCCCGCGCGACGGGAGCATAAGAGGAGAGACCATGCACATCGAAGGAATCAAGGAAAACCGCGTCACGGTCAGCCTGAACAACGGCATTGCCGATGTGCGCCTGAACCGGGCGGATAAACGCAATGCCCTGGACGATGCTCTGTTCCAGTCGCTGGCTGCTGCCGGCGAAGCCCTTAAAACACTGCCCGCTCTTCGCGTCGTGGTGTTGTCCGGTGAGGGCGAATCCTTTTGTGCTGGCCTGGATTTTGGCTCGTTCAAAGGCATGTCACAACGTGATGGCAGCACCTCCACCATTGGCACCATGGTGTCCGACGACGCCATCACGCATCTGGCGCAACAGGTGTGCTGGGTCTGGCAGGAGGTTCCGGTACCGGTCATTGTTGCCCTGCGGGGCCATGCGCTGGGTGGCGGCATGCAGATTGCACTATGCGCTGACATCCGCATCGCTCACCCCGGTACACAACTGTCTGTACGCGAGACGTTCTGGGGCCTGATCCCGGACATGACCGGCACCCTGATGCTGTCACATCTGGTGCGTCCCGATGTTGCCCGCGACCTGGTCTATACAGCCAGGATTCTGCCGGCAGACGAAGGCTATGCACTGGGGCTGGTCACCCATTTAGCGGAAGATCCGTTGCTAGCAGCCCAAACGCTCGCGGCCGAGATTGCCGGCCGAAGCCCCGATGCAGTGCGCGCTGCCAAACGATTGTTGACGCGCAAGCTCAAGGCCGAGGCTGCCGAACAGTTTGCCGCAGAGCGCGAGGAAATTCACAAACTCATCGGTTCTGCCAACCAGAACGAGGCAGTCGTGGCGTACTTCGAGAAGCGCGCGCCGGTGTTCAAGGACAACTAAATTGCCGACACTCATTGGTTTGTATAACCCCAAAAGCCCGGAGAATGTGGGATCGGTCATGCGCGCCGCCGGCTGCTACCAGGCCAGCGCGGTGCGCTACACAGGCGAGCGCTTCTTACGCGCCGTAAAATATCAGACCGACACCAAAAATATCACATCTAAAACCCCATTGGTCCAGGTCAACAATTTGCTGACAGACTTGCCGGAAGGTACCGCATTGGTCTGTGTCGAGTTTGCCGAAGGTGCCACCCCGCTGCCGCAGTTTGAACACCCCCGGCAGGCCCTCTATGTTTTTGGTCCGGAAGACGGTTCACTCCCGCAAAACATGATTGATGCCGCCGACCATGTTGTGTTTGTGCCCACCATCGGCTGCATGAATCTGGCAGCATCTGTCAACGTGGTACTTTATGACCGGTTGTGCAAATCGACTCATGCAGCCAACCACGAAGAGCTGATCAAACGCAGCCGTGACAATAACAACCGACTGGTCGTCAACACCTGACCCGTCAGCCGTCAGGCAGCGTTGGCGTGCAAGCGGCTGCTGTCGGGCATGCGTTTGACCCAGTACCACTCCAGCCAGGCAAAATCCGCTACCAGCAGCGCCGATCCGCCCAGCAGCAGGTGCCCCCAAAGCGTCAGGTAATCGGCAAACACCAGCATGACCACCGGTACGCCGAGCACCCACACCATATCCAGCGCAAATACCCAGGTAACACCGATGCGTGCATCCGGCAGCCTTCGGGATATCCAGTATACCCAGCCGGCAAACAGCATCAGGCCGGCGCCGACCAGCTGACAAAGCCACGCGGGCACCTCACCGATAATGCCGGTCATGGCCGCAGGCGCAATCACCAGCACGGCCCCGGCCGTGGCGGAGCAGATAACATTGACCAGCAGCGTCGTGGTCAGACTCGGGATTTTCATGACAGAGCTCCTTTCGCATTGATTCAATAAATGCCGACCGGGTTTGATCGACATGGACATCATCATCGGGCCAATAATAATGCGGTTCAATTACTTTGGAAGTAATGGTCTTGGGTCAATAAATGCGTAAGAATCAGCCTCAGTTACCACGAGAGGTTTTCTTCATGCCAGCCACCGGTCATGTCCTGACGGAAATACGACGCGCCCGACGTCTGTCTCAACTTGACCTCAGCCTGCAGGCTGAGGTTTCGACGCGCCACATCAGTTTTATCGAGACCGGGCGGGCCCAGCCCAGCCGCGAGATGCTGCTCAGGCTGTCCGAGGTCATGGGACTGAGCCATCGCGACAGCAACCGGCTGATGAATGCCTTTGGTTATGCTGCGGTATTCTCCGACATGTCGCTGGATGATAGCGCCATGCAACCGGTCCGCGAAGCCCTGCAGATCATGCTGGACAAACACGATCCGTATCCAGCGGCTGTGCTGGATATTGAGTGGAATCTGTTAATGGCCAACAGCGCCATGCAGAGGCTGATGCTGGCGCTGATGCCAGCGACACAACGGCAGCCGTCCGCCAATATGCTGGAACTGCTGTTCGATAAACAGGGTTTGCGCGCCTACCTGAGCAACTGGGACACCGTGGCCTCGCTGCTGTTGCGCCGTCTGCGCCTGCAAATGAGTTCCCATCCAACAGCGGGTCTGGCGAAGCTGATGGACAAACTGCTCAGTATGGATCCGCCACCGGACTGGCAGACACCCTCGCCCGATTCCTGGGAAGGACCCATGCTGACCTCGGAGCTGAACATCAATGGCCAGCAATTGAAGGTATTCTCTACCCTGAGCAGTTTTGGCACGGCGCTGGACGCCGGCCTGCAGGAACTGATGATCGAAAGTTATTTTCCCGCAGATGAACAGACCCGGCTATTCTTTGAAAGCAGCCAGCCCGCCTAGTTGTGCGCATAAACAAACAGGTATTGCTGATCACCATTACTGTAGGTCACACGGTAGTCGCCCATGCCGTTACCGGTGAGGTCGCCCACTGCATCCAAACCCATGGCACCACTGCCGGCGGCTGACCGGACGACCGTGTAATCCATCACGCCTCGCAATTGTATACCCTCAACGCTGACGTCAATGATACCTCGCGTGTCCAGGCTCACGGCCGTGATGCCTGGCATCGCCAGCAATGCGTCGCGCAATGCCGGCCAATCTGCCGGCGCCGGCATCAGATCCTGCTGCATCAGCTGCCCGTCCTCAGGCAGGAACAGTGATGACAACTGCTGCACGGTGCCCAGTCCTGCCACCGGATATTCGACGATGCCCGGCGTGGCCGCGTTGCCGGCAGGTACGGCAGCAAGATCGGCGCGGGCACTGAAATACACCTCCTCACCTGACAGTGCCACTACCGTGGCGCCACTGACCAACTGAGTCGACTCGGCCACCACCGGCGTCACCAGCATCTGCCCGGTTGTCGTATCGGTCTGCTGAAGGCCGGATACTGACAACAGGCTGCGCAAGGCCTCGCCGTCAATGTGCACGGCAAACAGCCTGATGCCCAGACCTCCGCTACCAATCAGAATGACCTCGCCATTGTCACCGTAATGAATACCAGGCAACTGACCTGCGCTGGCCTGCATGGTTGCAAAAGGCAGCAGTAAGGCCTGATAGCCACTGGCGGTGATTCGAATCTGCCCGTTGGCAAGCTGCTCCAACGTGGCGCCATCAGCCCCAAAGGGAGGAATCAGCTGCAACGCCTGAATCAGGCCGGGCGCCTCGAAAATAACACCCTCACCCAGAGTCACGCCGGGGGCCAGCGTGACGCCAGAACCGATGATGACATGGGTCAAGGTCACATCCCCATCGACAGTGGCATCGCGGATGGTCACCGGATCGTCCACACTGCCGGCAACATCGGCATCTATACTGCCGCTAACCACCGGCGGAGCCGGAGGCTCAACTGGGGGCAATACCACGACAGGTGCTTCTTTCACATCAATGGACAGGGTAGCCGTGACTGACTGCCCCAGATACGTTAGGCTGATTTCGGCTTCACGCACGCCAGTGACCGGACTGCCAGTATTGATATTCTGATAAGTGATTGCCCGCATCAGGGTCTGCACCCTGGCCACTGTTGCATTGGTGCTGAATGTGACACCCAGCACGTTACCGGCAGCGACCGCGTTCTCCAGCGTGCCGATCACCGTCGCATCCACCAGTACATTGCTGCCGGCACCGGTGCCGCTCAGGCTGACGCCAGCGACGCTGGCAAATGAGAACACATCTTCAGCGGCGTTTGCGCCAGTCACCATGCTTGCCCGCAGTGTGCCACCGTCCAGATTCAAGGCATCCGGAACACCCAGTACGGTCACATTGCCCTGATCCAGACGCAGCGCACCGGCACCGGTGGTAAAGTCCCGGCTGATGCCGTTCAGACCGGCCAATGTGGGCAACCCGACTCTGCGCACTGTCAACGCCACAGTGTGTGGGTTGTCGTGCGCATCCGAAGGAATATTCAGCGTAGCGGTACGCACACCGGCGGTTGCGCCGGTCTGGGTAATGGTGACCGAACAATTGGCGTCGACGGCAAGTGCCGTGCTGGTGCAGGTATTGGCCGAGATGGAAAAATCAGCGGCATGGGTTCCCGTGATCGAGAGGCCGCCGATGTTTGTTGTGATATTGCCTGAGCTGGTGACCGTCAGCACCTGATTGCTCGCTGCGGCATTGATACTGCGAGAGCCGAAATCCAGTTCGGACCCTGACAGGGTCAGCGCCGCCTGCGGCGTGGCAACAACCAGGTTAACGACGTTATCCTGGGTGACATCAATGCGGTAAACAAACCCGGCCGGCGTGGTGCCAAGGGTCAGACCATTGTCTGTCAACGTGCCGGTGTACGTCATCAGGGTGTAGGTGCCCGCGGCCAGTCCGCCCAGGTCGCTGACATTCAGTACCCCATCAAGCACCAGATTGCCGGTGACCTGTATCAGGTCATTAACGCCGCCACCGGTAGTACCCGGCGCAGCCAGCTCCATGTTGACAATGGCAGTGGCAGCCAGTGTCAGACTACCGGTATTAAGCGTGCCCGCACTCGCACCCGGGGCAACTGTGCCCCCGCCGTTCACCTGCAGCGCACCTACGGTGCCGGCGCCCGACAGGGTAGCGCCACTGCTGACTGTCACAGCGCTGACCAGGCTGCCGCTGACCTGCAGTTGGCCAGCGGTTACCGAGGTGTTGCCGGTATAGGTGCTGGTGCCCGACAGCAACAGGGAGCCGGTACCCTGTTTCACCAGCGCACCGTCGCCGCTGATCACGCCACTCAGCGAACCACTGCCCAGCCGGAGTTCACTGAGCGAGCTCAGGTTCAACGCACCGGCACCATTCAACACGCTTATGGTTTCGGTAACGGCAGCGGCCTCACCCAGCGTCATCGTCGAACCCGAGTCCAGTTGCACGGTGGCGGTATCCGCTATTTGTTCATGGGCGGCGACAATAACCTGCGTACCGGTGTCCACGGTCAGGTTACCGGGAACCGCCGTGACGTTGGCGCTTTTGTTCAGGCGGAAACGCAGACCCGCACCGGCAACCGTTTGTAACCGGGTGAGGCCGGTGTAGGTATTGGCGCCCGTGCCACTGAACTCCAGCGTGC
>OLID01000425.1_pt1 | contig 18456 bp, 17 predicted proteins | sample 1609361 | NCBI WGS metagenome assembly OLID01 (sample SAMN05416778, study PRJEB24817) | seawater metagenome | isolation source: Sea water | place: Canada:Atlantic | collected 2013-07
GAGATTTCTGCCTGTCTCGTGGGCTCGGAGATGTGTATAAGAGACAGGTCTGAACGCGGGTCAATTGCGTATGTACGTCAGCGATTTCCCACGCCATGAACTCATCGGTCGTGATGACGTAATACTGATGCCACATATCGGCGCCAGCACCGCCGAGGCAGAAGAAAATTGTGCCATTATGGCCGCAGAACAGCTGAAGGATTTTTTGGAGAATGGTAATATCCGCAACTCGGTGAACTATCCCCCGCTGTTTCTGGATCGCGTGCCTGGCGCCGCAGCGGGAACACGTCTGGCTATCAGCAACAGGAACGTGCCGGGAATGCTAGGCAAGATTCTGTCCATTCTTGCCGACCAGGATATCAACGTCATCGACATGATCAACAAGAGCCGGGACCAGATCGCCTATAACCTGATCGATCTGGCCACCACGCCGTCCGAGGCCGCCATCGCAGCCATTGCGGACACCGAGGATGTCATCAAGGTTACCGTGCTGTGATGAATCTGCGGTCGCTGTTATCGCAAACCGTTTTATTAATGACTACTGTTCAGGAACAACAACTATGAATCGTGTGTATAACTTTGGTGCCGGCCCGGCCATGCTCCCGACCTCTGTCATGGAGCGGGCGCAACGGGAGTTTATGGATTACAACGGCATGGGTGCCTCGGTTATTGAAATCAGCCATCGCAGCAAGGAATTTGAAGCGCTGCTGACACATACCGATGAATTGATTCGAGAAATTTCCGGTTTGCCCGACGACTTTGAAATTCTCTACGTACATGGCAGTGCCCAGTTGCAGTTTTCCGCGGTCCCGCACAACCTGCTGTCTCTGAAAGCGGCACACAAGGCGGCCTATCTGGAGACCGGCAATTTTGCCATGCTGGCCCGTAAAGAGGCGTCGCGCTTCGGCAACATTACTGTCGCCGCCACCAGCGAGGCCAGCAATTTCGACCGAATTCCGGACTTTGATCCGGCGACACTGGACCCGGAGACGTCCTATGTCCATCTGACCAGCAACAACACCATATTTGGTACCCGCTGGAATCAGTTTCCGGACACCGGCAGCATCCCGCTGGTGGCGGACATGACCTCAGAACTGCTGTCCCGGCGCCTGGATTTCAGTAAATTCGGCCTGATTTTCGCCGGCTTGCAGAAAAACCTTGGACCTTCGGGGATGGCCACCGTGCTGATTCGCAAGGATCTGCTGGGCCACGCACTGCCCAGCACGCCGAACCTTCTGAACTATGAGACCTATGCCAAAAATCACTCAATGCCAAATACCATCAACACCTTTGCCGTGTACATGATGAATCTGGTGCTGCAGTGGCTCAAGGAGCAAGGCGGTCTGCCGGCCATGGAAGCGCTAAATGCGAAAAAAGCCAAACTGATCTATGACGTCATCGACAACAACGACTTCTATATCGGCTCGGCGCATCCCGACCATCGATCGGAAATGAACGTCTGCTTTAATCTGCAGGACAGCATGCTGGACAAGAAATTCCTGGATGAGGCGCTGGTTCGCGGGCTGTATGCACTCAAGGGCCATCGTCTGGTGGGCGGTATTCGGGCGTCCATCTATAACGCCATGCCGCTGGAAGGCTGTCAGGCGCTGGTGGACTTCATGCAGGAATTTGCCCAGCAAAACGGATGAGCCGTTACCGTCCTCCGGCGCCCCCAAAATCCAACTACCTGACCGCAGAAGGGGAAACCCGGCTGCGTCAGGAGCTGGATTTTTTATGGCGCGATGAACGCCCCAAAGTCACCCAGCAGGTCAGCGACGCCGCCGCGCTGGGTGACCGTTCCGAAAACGCGGAGTACATCTACGGCAAAAAGCGTTTGCGCGAAATCGATCGTCGTGTGCGTTATCTGCGCAAGCGGCTTGAGGATGCGACGGTCGTCAAAACACTACCCACTGACACCAGCAAAATCTATTTTGGCGCCTGGATAGAACTTGAAGGTAGCGATGGCAACACCAACCTGTACCGCATCGTCGGTCCGGACGAGGTAGGTGACAAACCCGGCTATGTCAGCATGGACGCCCCACTGGGCCGGGCATTGCTGGGCAAGCAGGTTGACGACGAAGTTGTCATTGTCACCCCGGGAGGGCGCACCCGCTACTACGTTGCCGCGATCCGGTATACCATGCCGGCATGAAACGGATCTGCATTCTCGCGTTCCCCCAGGCGCTGGCATCCAGCATGGCCATCCCGCTGGAGATGATCAGTGCTGCCGACACCATTTTTCGGCTGCGTCACCGTCGTCGCAGCAGTTCCATCTCGCTGCACGTTGTTGCCGAGGACCTGAACAACATGGCCGTTTCCGGCGGCATGGTCATCCAGCCAACCTGCCGTCTGGCCGACACCGGGCTCTGTGAACTGATTTTTGTGCCAGCGCTTTGGGGCAATCCCCGCGCTGCGGTGATGCAGCACAGTGCTACGGTCGCCTGGCTGGCACAACAATATGCCAGCGGCGCCACCATCTGCAGCGTGGGCAGTGGCAGTTACTTTCCTGGCGCCGCCGGTTTGCTGGACGGCAAACCGGCGACCACACACTGGCGTTATTTTGATGACTTCGAGCAGCGTTATCCGAAAATCAAGTTGCAACGTAAGCGCTTTATCACCCATCAGGATCGGCTCTACTGCACTGGCAGCGTCAATGCCGTGCGCGATGTCATGCTGCACTTTGTCGAGCAGCTTTTCGATGGCAGCACGGCCGATGAAGTTGCCCGGCATTTTACCCATGAACTAAAGCGCTCATATGAATCCCTGCTGCTGGCTGTCGATCAACAGGATACTCACCATGATGAGTTGATCATCAAGGTGCAGGAGTGGCTTCAGAAACACTATCAGCGTGATATCCGCATGCGCGAGCTGGCAACAAACTTTGGCCTGAACTCAAGGTCTTTAAATCGGCGGTTTCGTCTGGCCGCCAACAAAACACCGGTAGAGTATCTGCAGGAGGTGCGTATCAATCAGGCTCGGGAGCTGCTCAAACACAGCAACCTGAGTATTGCGGAAATTGCTTTCGCCGTGGGTTACCAGGATGTCAGCTACTTTACCGGACTGTTTCGACGATTGCACGATGTGACACCCAACGCCTACCGACGACTGGTCAGGACCAAACTGTTTAATGTGGGGAACCCGTCACCAACGAAGAAATAACGTGCCAGGCGGAAACTTACAAGCCTCAGCTTTTGGGTATCTGATACTTGTCTTTCCATTCAGCATAAGGCATGCCGTAAACACGTTCCCGGGCCTGTTCGTAGTCGATGTCCACTTGCTGCGCCTGGGCCTCGGCTGCGTACCATTTGGCCAGGCAGTTGCGACAGAAACCGGCAAGATTCATCAGATCAATATTCTGCACCTGTTTGTTATCATCCAGATGTTTGAGCAGACGGCGGAATGCAGCCGCATCAAGGGCCATTGCCTGTTGCTCGGACAAGTTCTTGTAGTCGGACATGGTACTCTCAGGACTCCTGTTCTCTTTCTGGCTTCTTGTGCAGATCGGCCGGACAACGGGCCATGACACCCCGCAGCCCAGCCGAATAAACTCTGACGATGAACTGATCAGCCGACAGCGCTATTATACTCCGGCAGATCATCGTCATCGACTACCCCGTCCATGCCATCATCCACAGCATCGGGGTTCTTGTGTACTGCCTGCTTTCGGTGTTTTTTATCAACCGATTTCAGCTGGCGTTCGGCTGCATTAAAGGCATCCCGAATCGCAACATATAAATCTTCATGGGCATGATTATCATGCTGCTCCTGGGTTACCACAACTTCTTTGTTCGGTGTGTGCAACTCAAGCGTGACAGAATAAACTTTACCTTTGTGGTGGTTGTTATGGGGCGAGTCCAGTACTACACGACCTCCGATGATATCACCGTTATATCGGCGTAACTTCTCGACTCTTTTGTTGACACTGTCGGTTAAGGCATCGGATTGATCGATGTTGTGAAAAACAATCTGAAATTCATTGGACATAATAAATTGTCTCCTGATTTACTTTGTTCATCTGTCATGGGGTGTGACTTCTCGATTCGACTGGCTACCCTCCTCGCCCTGGCGGGCGCCTGCTTGAACGTAACAACCTGCTTTACTGGTTATCTAGTAACTGTCGGCCAGTTTTGCAACCGCCAACGCATAATTATTTGCACAATTGTAGGTCAGAATGACTCGGAAATTCGGATAGGTCATGAACGCGCGGCCACCTTCACCGTCCGGTAAGACTATGGATCCCGGGAAATCCGCCTGCGGCAGATCGGCACCGTCAGCTGTGCGCACGCCGGCCATTTGCCACTCGGCGAGTGGACGCTGCACAGTGTGCCGGCGCAACACGCTGCAGGAAAAACTGGCGTCCCCCTGACTCCACTGATCGGCACGCTCATGGTAGTCATCAGGCAGGGTGACCTCTCGGCCCCAGCGCTGCCCCGACTGCCAGCCACGCTGACCCAGGTAGTTGGCAATCGACGCGAACACATCCGCCTCACTGGTCCAGATGTTGCGGCGGCCGTCACCATCAAAATCGACTGCGTAATTGACAAAGCTGCTGGGCATGAACTGGCTTTGTCCCATGGCACCTGCCCAGGAGCCTTTCATGTCGGCATGGTCAATATGACCTGCCTGCAGAATTTGCAGCGCGGCCAGCAGTTCCCGGCGAAAATAGTCGGCGCGACGCGGATCATAGGCAAGTGTCACCAGTGCCCGCACCACATCGGTGCCGCCGGTGAAGTTGCCATAGTTGGTTTCGATGCCCCAGATCGCCACGATGATGCGCGCCGGCACACCGTATTCAGTGGCCACCTCGGCAAGTACGTCACGATGTCTGGCCATGCGTTCCCGGCCCGTCTGAATACGCCAGTCGGTCACCCGTTTTTCCAGGTACTCGTCCAGGGTTTCGACAAACTCTGCCTGATTGCGGTCGTTACTGACGACCTGGGGAATGGGGGTAACTGAGACCAGCGCCTGATCGATAATGGCGTCGGAGATACCAAGTTGGCGGGCCTCGGAAATAAGCGCCTGCAACCACTGTTGAAAATCCGCGTCAGCCTGACTGGCTGTTTCGCTGGACGATGCTGTCTGCGCAAACGACTGCATGCTTGTGCCGAGATACACCGCGGCTACCAGTGACAAACAAATCAGGTACTTACCAACCACACCAGCGCGTAACGCTTTCAACATGCAATAACAACTCCTGTTTAAACACAGCCCCTGGCGGCGCCGTGACAAGCAACACTTGCGATCGACTTCAAGCTTGTCCTGAATTTCAGCGTACTCCTTTGCCCTGGTTTTGTCCAAGGGGTCTGACCCGATTTTTATCGGCTGCCACACACCACTTTATGGCTCCCTGAAACACCAATGCCAGGGCTCATAGCTGATGGCGGACGCGCTCTCTTCAGGATATGACAACACAAAACCGAATTTATCCGCGTTTTTGACCAACCAGGCGAACGCTTCGGTCTGGTCAAAGCCGGTTTCCAGTGGCGAACAGTCCCGCGTGGCAATATCCAGCGCACGTCCGGTGTGATGCTCGCTGTACCCCGGAGCAGCATTAACCCTCAGGATGTCGGCCAGCGAGCGGCCACTATCCAGTTTGCGCTTGATAACGTCCGCCTGATAAGACGCACCACGGTAGGCAGATACCAGCAATAGCGTAATGCCATCGGCGGCAGCCCGGTCGCGCATCGACTGCCACGCGGCCAGGGTTGCTGGCGTCATCTGCTGGGGTCTGCCGAACATGTCCGGTCCGGCATCGGCCAATTGCGGGGGCTCTGGCTGCAACGGCAAACCCATAACCTGGTGATAATCCTCTGCGATGCCCAACGCTGCATGCAACGACGCGATCTGGCTGGCGTAACCTCTATCCACAATGTTGCCTGTCTTTTTTACCATATTAAATGACTATTATGCCCTATTTCGCTTGCCTTGCTTTGGTTATAGTAGCCCAATGCGTAACACCAGTCTAAAGGAGACGTGCATGGCAGGACTACCAGTAATCATTGGCTTTGGCGGCATCAATCCGGCCGGGCGCAGTTCTCTGCACCACGGCTATCGCCGTCTGATACTGGATGAACTTCCCCTCGCCGACGCCATGCAAACGCGGAGCAGCCTCGCTGGCCTGATGGGCCTGTTGCAGCACAAGGACGGCAAATGGCTGGACGCCGCCGGAGAAACCGTCGACCTGCACAATTATCTACAGAGTATTGATCCGGTACTGAAAGCAGGCACTCTGGTACGCAAGCTGGAAAAAAACCTGTTTGATCCGGATCAGTTGCTGTTTCACAAACGCGCCACATTACACGCGGACAACGACCAGCCGGTCACCTTTCTGATCAAGCGCCAGCAACTACCCGACCAGATTCCTCTGGGGTGGCTGATCAGTGATGCCGGACAAGGTCAGGTACGCGTGGAAGTCCCGATTGCACTGAACATACTGACAGAAAATTTTCGCCGATCTCCGGTCAACTCGGCAGGCCAGCTGCCCAGCGGATTTGATCCCAAGGACCTGTACCAGTCGCGCAACCATCCACGCGGACTGCAGATGACAGTTTTTGGCGCCAGTGATGCCATCCAGTCCATGGGTATCGATTGGCAGACTGTGCTCAAGCATGTGCCAGCCGATCAGATCAGTGTGTACGCCGGCAGCAGCATGAGTCAGCTTGACTATGAAGGTAATGGTGGTTTGCTGCAGGCACGCTTGCTGGGTAGAAAAGTTTCGTCCAAACAGTTGGCGCTGGGTTTTGCTGAGATGCCCGCTGATTTTATCAATGCCTACCTGCTGGGTAATTTAGGGACAACCGGCACTAATGCCGCTGCCTGCGCTACTTTCCTGTATAACCTGCGCCAGGGTATGCGCGATATTCGCAGCGGCACTCATCGGCTGGTGATTGTCGGCACTGCCGAGGCTCCACTAACGCCCGAAATCATGGATGGCTATACCACCATGGGCGCTCTGGTTGATGACGCCTCGCTACTGGCACTGGACAGGCACAAGGGACTTAGCGAGCCGGACCACCGGCGCGCCTGCCGCCCCTTCGGGGACAACGCCGGCTTTACGCTGGGCGAGTCGGCACAGTTTGTTATCCTGTGCGACGACAGGCTTGCCCTGGAGATGGGCGCCAATATACATGGTGCCATCAATGATGTGTTTGTGAACGCTGATGGCTACAAGAAGTCCATTTCCAGTCCTGGTGTGGGCAATTACATCACCATGGCCAAAGCCATGGCGGCGACACATCAGGTTATTGGCGAACAGGGCCTGCAGCAACGCAGCTATGTGCAGGCGCACGGCACCGGCACACCCCAGAACAGAACCACTGAATCACATATCTTCAGCACCCTGGCAAAAACCTGGGGCATAGATCATTGGCCGGTAGCGGCATTAAAAACCTATCTGGGGCATTCGCTGGCCTCGGCCTCAGCAGATCAGCTGGTGGCCAGCCTCGGTGTGTGGCGCTACGGCATCATTCCGGGCATCAACGGCACCGAGGCTATCGCCGATGATGTACATCAGGAAAATCTGGAATTTCTTCTGCAACACAAGGAAGTCGGGCGTGAAGGCATGGATGCAGTGCTGCTCAACGCCAAGGGGTTTGGCGGCAACAATGCCACCGCATCGGTATTGGCGCCGCACATTACAATGAAAATGCTGGCTCGCCGGCACTGTGCAGAGGCGTTGCGGCACTGGCAGGGCAGGAACGAAAAAGTTCAGGAACAGGCGATGGTTTATGATGAAGCTGCCCTTCGCGGTAGTGCGGAGGTCATCTATCGCTTTGACCACAATGTGCTGGATGCCAGCGCGTTCCGCTTCACCCGGGAGCAGTTAATGGTCAAGGGTCATACCCACCCGATCACGCTCAACACGGACAGTGCTTATGCGGATATGCTTATCGATAACGAAGACTGAACGCTTCTAGTCAGGTGAGATGTCGCCGTTGGGCTCACTCTCGCTGACGCGGTTGCTCCGGTCGCTTTCCGAGTGACGGAACCCGCCACCTTCCACGGGGTTACGGCGGCCGGACATGAACCTGAAAACCCGGCTTCGTTGTTCCGGTGCCAGCTGACTGACAACCGCCAGGGTCTGCTCATGTGACATTTGCTGATAACGCACACTGATTTGACGGAGCTCTTCAAAAGCCGCGAGTACCGCCTCTTCATCAAGCGGATCCTGCACCAGCAGACGATTCACTTCGCGCTGGGCGCGAAACATCTGTCCCCGCACCGGCCGCAGTGATTCACCATATTGCTGCAATTGCGGGCGCAAAGCCTCCTGTACCCGAGGTTCCAGGTCGCGCAATATCCAGACCAGAGTGGGCGGCGTTGAAGGCCTGTCCCGACGCTCCAGCATGCGCGCACCAATGGCACCAACAAAAAACAGATTCAACGCCAGGGAGGCGGCAAGAGCCCAGAGCAGCGCGTGCCGCTTGTTGATCGCCATTACAGTATCTCCGCATAGTCGCTGAGTGATATCAGGTATAACTCTTCTTCCACTGATGTTGCATAGGCTTCGGGTGCAAGCTCTACCTGAAAGCCGACCAGCAAACCGATTGCCAGCGGCAGGCAAGCCACCGCCACCGGTCGCCACAACTGACGCAGGATAAGATCAGGCGCAGGCAACAGCCACACCAGCAGCCGATCTATCAGACTTTGAGCCCGTGGGGGCAATGCCCGTTGCAGCAATTTCATCTCCAGACCGGCAAACGCAGGCGCCTGCGGGGCCGCTGACTGCAGCCAGGTATCGACTACCATTGCGTCGCTGACCACACTCTGCGTCCCGACATTGTTTACCATATAGCTCAACGCAGCGGTTCGCTCGGCATCCGGCCAGCGCTCAGGCTCCGCACCATAACTTGCCAAGAGCTGCGCAAAACGCTGCTCTGTCATTTCCAGCTTAATATCATTGCTCATAGTGACCTCTGTTTTTGCCGTGCCGAGGGCTGTCAGTCTGGCAATAGGCTTTCAGGCTGCGCCGTGCGCGCGCCAGCAGTGACTCAAGTGCGTCAACGGTGACCGCCAGAATGTCAGCGACCTCCCTGTTGGACAGCCCCTGGTAGTGGGTCAGCACAAGGGCGCTGCGCTGACGCTCCGGCAAATTTCCAAGCGCCAGTTGCAACATGTTTCGTTCTGCTTCAATTCCTAACGCTTCTTCGGCCGATAGCTGCCCATCAGCCAGATCATCACTGAGTTCACTGGCCATGGACGACCTGCTTTTACGCAGAAAATCGATACAGAGATTGTGGGCAATTCTGTGCAGCCAGGTCGACAGCGCAGCCTTGCCTGGCTGCCACCGTGATGCTTGAGTCCACAAACGCAGAAAGGTTTCCTGAGTGATATCTTCTGCTTCGCTTTGGCTGCCCAACATACGATAGGCGTAAAAAGCTATCGGCCGGGCATGCAGACGGACGGCCTCTGCGTAGACCCGCTGATCGCCAGCCACAATGCTGGCCATGATTTCCTCGTCTGTCTGCATCCTGTGCCCATCAGCGGCCGGTCCCGCCTGTTTGCGCGGGTCCGCCGGTTCCTTCGCAAATGCCGTCCCGGGTTCAGCGATGCCGATGAAATGGAAAGCAGCAGAAGTCATGGTGTCATGGCCTGTAGTTCAGCTCAGGGCTGTCGTTCAGCTCAGGGCTGTCGTTCAGCTCAGGGCTGTCCGTGGTCGTGACCAGCGTCGTCCTGGCCTTGCTGGCGACGCTCTCGCATTTGCTCGCGCATCTGCTCACGCTGCTCGGGCGTCATATCCTGCATGCGCTCTCGCATCTGTTCGCGTTGCTCCGGGGTCATCTGGCCCATGCGTTCACCACGTGCCGGCGTATTGCCACGACCGGCACCGCGCATCTGCTGGAACTCCTCGAGCGTTAACACGCCGTCGGCATTGGTATCGAGACGGCCAAAAAGCTGGGCCAGCTGCTCACTGCTCTGGCCACTGGCTGCGTCACTGTCGCTGCTCTGGCCGAAAGCTGACGCCGACAGACCCAGACCCAACACCACGACACCAAGCAGGGATTTGAAAGAAATCATATTGTGCACTCCGAATAGGATAATTGATTCGAAGGCTTATACGGCGACCTTCGCGTTATCCGTCGGTCGCCGTCAAGTCTCGCTGACAATCAGCTTACTGTGACCGGTCGCGCCTCGGCAATACGTGCCTGCCATTCTGCCGGGCCGGTGCGGTGGACGGACGTACCATTGACGTCGACAGCGACCGTAACCGGCATGTCCTCGACTATGAACTCGTGGATCGCTTCCATGCCCAGATCTTCAAAAGCCACAATCCGTGAATTGCGTATGGCCTTGGACACCAGGTAGGCAGCGCCGCCTACAGCCATCAGGTACACGGCCTTGTGCTTCTGTATGGCATCGATGGCGACCTGCCCGCGTTCCGCCTTGCCAATCATGCCCAGCAGGCCGGTCTTGTCGAGAATGGTCTCGGTAAACTTGTCCATTCGGGTAGCCGTTGTTGGCCCTGCCGGTCCGATCACCTCGTCGCGCACTGCATCCACCGGCCCCACGTAATAAATGAACTTGCCCTTCAGGTCGACACCTTCAGGCAGCGCTTCGCCGCGACTGAACATCTCCACCATGCGCTTGTGTGCCGCATCGCGCCCGGTCAGCATTTTGCCCGACAATAGCAGGGTTTCGCCCGGTTTCCAGCTTTCCACATCGGCCTGGGTCACGGTGTCCAGATTTACCCGGCGCGCCGTGGGACCGACATCCCAGGTGATCTGGGGCCAGTCTTCCAGCTTCGGGGGTGTCAGGTGAGCAGGACCATCACCTCTGAGTACAAAATGCGCATGGCGAGTCGCCGCACAGTTCGGAATCATCGCAACCGGCAGCGATGCAGCATGGGTCGGATAATCCCTGATCTTGATGTCCAGCACGGTGGTCAGACCACCCAGCCCCTGCGCACCTATGCCCAGCGCGTTGACCTTGTCCATGATCTCCAGACGCAGCTCTTCCACACGATTCTGCGGACCGCGTGCGCGCAGCTCATGTATATCGATGGGGTCCATCAGTGATTCTTTGGCCATGACTGCGGCTTTTTCTGCCGTGCCGCCGATGCCTATACCCAGCATACCGGGCGGACACCAGCCCGCGCCCATGGTGGGCACTGTCTTCAAAACCCAGTCCACGATACTGTCGCTGGGGTTGAGCATGGCCATCTTGGACTTGTTCTCCGATCCGCCGCCTTTCGCCGCCACAGTCACATCGAGTTCGTCGCCGGGTACAACCTCCATGTGTATCACTGCCGGGGTGTTGTCCTTGGTATTCCTGCGCGCCCCGGCCGGGTCAGCCAGTATAGAGGCCCGTAACACGTTGTCGGGATGCAGATAGGCCTGGCGCACGCCTTCATTGATCATGTCGGCCACACTCATGGTGGCATCGCCCCACTGCACGTTCATGCCGATTTTGACAAATACCGTCACGATCCCGGTATCCTGGCAAATAGGACGTTTGCCCTCGGCACACAGCCGGGAGTTGATCAGGATCTGCGCCATGGCATCCTTGGCGGCCTGCGACTCCTCCCGCTCATAGGCCTCATTGACGGCTTTTATGAAGTCCAGTGGGTGATAGTAGGAGATGTACTGCAGCGCATCGGCTACACTCTGGATCAGATCGTCTTGTTTGATGACTGTCATTGGCTGGGTTCCCGATTGCCCCATGCGCTCAGCAACACGGGACTGCTTGGTTCAAGGAAAAAAGTTCAAGAAAAAAAACAGCACAAATTCTACCATAAAGGCTCCCTGGTTGAGGCCCGGAAATACCGCATGTTACCGATATCTGTTGTCCTGATAGCCGCGTTTGCCTACCTGGCACTCCTGTTCACTATCGCCTCACGCGGTGAACGCAGCACCCGGTCAGGACCACGGCCATGGCGCTATACCCTTGCCCTGGGCGTGCACTGCACGACCTGGGCGTTCTACGGCACGGTCACCCAGGCGGCGCAGTACGGCTGGTGGTTTGCGCCGACCTATCTGGGCGGCATTTGCATATTCCTGTTTGCCCACCAGTTCCAGATAAAAATGCTGACCCTGGTCAAGGAGCAGAACCTGACTTCGATCGCGGATCTGATCGGTTCGCGCTATGGCAAATCTCACCTGCTGGCAGGCTTTGTCGCCATCATTTGTCTGATCGCCATGGTCCCCTATATCTCACTGCAGTTACGCGCCGTCGCGGCCAGCTTTGCTGCAGTTACCGGGCTTGAGGCCAGCGCCGCCCCCTGGTTTCTGGACCTCGCCGCCGCCGTGGGCCTGGCCATGATCGGTTTTTCCATCCTGTTTGGCGCCCGCCGCCTGAGTCTGGCGGAGCAGCACCCGGGCCTGATGGATGCCGTCGCCTTTGAATCCGTCGTCAAACTGCTGGCTTTCTGTGTGGTCGGCCTGTTTGTCACCTATCAGCTGTTTGACGGGGTCAACGACCTGATACTGTCCGCTGCTGCCAACGAACAGGCCCGCGCCTTGCTGGAACCAAAGGCCAATGGCGCCTACATCTTTGTCACCCATATGCTGCTGGGCGCACTGGCCATGTTTGTACTGCCCAGGCAATTCCAGGTCAATTTCATCGAGAACACCAGCCCGGAGGAGCTGAAAAAAGCGCGCTGGGCCTTCCCGCTCTATCTGTTTGCCATCAACTTCTTCATCCTCCCCATTGCTCTGGGTGGCGTTATTCTGGCACCGGAGGCACGCACCAGTGATACCTTTCTGCTCGCCCTGCCCATTCTGGCCGAGCGACCGGACATCAGTCTGATTGCCTTCATAGGCGGCCTGTCTACCGCCACCAGCATGGTCATCATGGCCACACTGGCGCTGGGTATCATGATGTCCAACGATGTGATCACACCGCTCTGGTTGCGCGCCCGCCGAAGTGGCAACCTGATTTCCGATCTTACGCCGCAAGGCGTGCTGCTGACGCGTCGCCTGACCATGGTGGTAATCATTGTGCTGGCCTATGTCTACCATAAGTTGACCGAGGGCGGCCTGCCGCTGGTGAGTAACGGCCTTATTGCCATGGCATTATTGTCACAACTGGCTCCTTCTATGTTCGGCGGTTTGTTGTGGACACGCGGCAACCGGGCCGGCGCGGCGGCCGGACTGTTCCTGGGTACCGCCGTTTGGGCCACGCAGCTCCTGTTGCCGTCACTGAGTCCCGATTACCCACTGACCGACAGGGCGATCAGCGACGGCGTGGTGTTGAGTCTGGCCGTTAATATCCTGACCTATATTCTGTTCTCCCTGTTCAGCCGTCAGGCGCGGGCCGATCATCAGCAAGGCGTCAGGTTCGTCCGACCGGGGCACAAAGCCGGTACGCTGACCAGCGAACCGGCAGAAAGTCATACACAGAAGGTGACCTGGGGACGTTTACGGTCGGTATTGTCACGCTTTATGGATCCGCGGGATGCCGAAGGCCTTAACAGACGTCTGGGTCTGAGTATTGCTGACGTTCCCGAGCAGCGCCTCGTTCACCCGATGCTGCTGATTCGGCTGGAGCGGGAACTGGCCGGTGCCATTGGCAGCTCCGCCAGTCGACTGCTGATTGGCAGCCTGGCACGGCAATCTCCGGTTGCCGTTGATGAGGTGGTCGACTGGGCATCGGAAGCATCACAACTTTACCGTTTCAACCGTGAACTGCTGCAGTCGTCGGTAGAGAACATTCCGCAAGGCATCAGCGTCATCGACAAGGAGCTCCGGCTGGTGGCCTGGAACCGCCGCTATCTGGAAATATTCGAATACCCGGAAGGATTGATTCGTGCGGGCATCCCCGTAGAAGAGATTCTGCGCTTCAATGCCCGACGTGGGCTGTTTGGCCACCCCGAAAGTGACGTTGAAGAGGAAGTCACAAAGCGTCTGACCTACCTGCGCAGTGGTAGCCGCTACCGCTACCAGCGCCAGCAGCCATCTGGCCAGGTCATCGAGCTGCAAGGTAACCCCATGCCCGATGGTGGTTTTGTGACGACCTATACAGATATTACCGAGCTGGTCACTGCGCAGAACGAATTGCAACAGATCAATGCGGAACTTGAAGCCCGCGTGACAGAACGCACTGAAGCCCTGTCGATCGCCAAGCTGGCTGCCGAACATGCTCACCAAAGCAAGTCGAAATTTTTTGCTGCTGCCGGTCACGACCTGATGCAGCCGCTTAATGCCGCCAGCCTGTTCTGCGAAATGCTGCTCAGGCGCATGAAACAGGACGATGCCAATCTCGCGCTGCAGATACAGCAATCCCTGCAGAACGCCGAAGAACTGCTGACCATGTTGCTGGAAATGACCAAGCTTGAATCGGGCAATCTGCAACCCTATAAAAAAGACATACCGCTGTGGGATATCCTGGCACCGTTAAACGCCTCCTTTGCCTTGCTGGCTCAGGACAAGGGGCTGGCCTTCAGCATCAGACCCACTCAGGTTGTGGTGCATACCGATCAGAAGATACTGCAACGCATTTTGCAGAATCTGCTCAGTAACGCCGTGCGATACACCCGGCAGGGCAAAGTATTGTGCGGCATACGGCGCAAGACCGACAAGCTTGTCGAATTGCAGGTATGGGACACCGGGCGCGGCATTCCGGCAGAGAAATTCAACGAAATCTTTATGGAGTTCAAGCAACTCGAGCAGCATGACCACAACCCCGGGCTCGGCCTGGGCCTGGCAATTGTAGATCGTATGTGCCGGCTGCTGGATATCCCCATCCGCCTTGAATCCGACCTGAACCGCGGCACCTGTTTCGCCCTCACCCTGCCGGTCAGCGCCTGGCGAAGCGCTGCTCTGGCACAAAAGCGGATAACGAGTGACAGCTCGCACTGGTCACTGTCGGAAAACACTCATGTCCTGTTGCTGGATGACGATCCGGCCATTCGCGACGCGCTCGCTTCACTGCTCAAAGAATGGGGCGCTACCGTCAAGGCCTGTGCCACGATCGCAGAAGCGCTACAGGTCGCACAGCGCCCTGACCTGTTGCTGATTGACTACCATCTTGCCGACCAGCAGGTGGGCACTGACGCCATCTATCAGATTCGCAAACATTGGGCCTGCGACATCGTGGCGATCCTGAGCACCGCCGATCCCAATGAAACTATCCGTGAACAGGTGATCGAGGTCGGCGCGCACTTCCTGCCCAAACCGGTCAAACAGGCTGCCCTCAAGCGCCTGCTGAAAGGCATCGGGCTAGGGAACCTAGGTTAGCTTGCAGTCAGGGAGTTTCATCATCCGCCCGCAGCATGTCGTGAAACAGCACACCGGCCTGGGTCCGATTGATGACGCCGAGCTTGCGCAGAATGGCAGAGACATGTTGTTTGATGGTGGTTTCCTGCACATCCAGCTCAAAGGCAATCTGCTTGTTCAGCAGGCCATCGGCAATGCATCGCAGGACCTTGAACTGCTGAGGTGTCAGTTGACCCAGTTTTTTGGCGAAATCCTGATGAAGCGCGTTTTTCGCCATCGGCACACTGCTTTGCAAATGCGCCGGCAACCAGTTGTCGCCGCCCAGCACCGTTTCGACGGCATTGACGATGTCTGGCATCGGCGCCGATTTGGGCACATAAGCGCTGGCGCCAAAGCTCATCGCGCGCTCCACCACATCCAGCTGCTCGTTTGCGGAAACTATGACCACCAACACATCCGGGAACTGATTGCGGATCGCAGTCAAGCCCGTCAGCCCCTGATTGCCAGGCATGTTCAGGTCAAGAAAGACCAGTTCAATCTGCGGATGTAGCTGCAACAATGCCTGCAGCGCAGCAAAACTGTCAGCCTCCAGTACCTCCCCATTCAAGGTTGCCGCCAGCGTGTGCCCCAGTGCAGCGCGAAACAGGGGGTGGTCATCAGCAATAACGACCTTGGCCTGCGTCTGACTGCCGGTGGGTGATGATCCTTGATTCATGGTAACGATGATATCCGTTTGACTGAGCATGATTAGCGCACCTGCTGGATTCTAAACCTGTGACGCCACGGAATACAGGCTCAATAAAAAATGCCACCATCACTGTAGCGATGGTGGCACAAGGTCATGGAGAGGAAATCCCTGAATCCGGCTTAGCGACCGAAGCGATACCCCAGTGACAGGCTGATGGTGCGTGGCGCGCCGTAGTAGCCTATCAAGGTTGTGTCGCCGCCCAGCCCGGGGGCATAGCCATTGGGCAGAGACGGGTTGGCAGCTCCCAGGAAGGCATAATTACCGACCAGGAACTCCTCATCGGTCAGATTCTTGCCATGCAGCCCCAGCGACATCTTGCCGTCAGTACTGGCCCAGCTGACACCCAGGTTAACCAGGCCGTACCCATCCTGCTCCAGTACATTGCCCAGCTCGGTCAGACTGTACTCACTGCGATAACTGTAGTTGCCGGTAAACACGATATCACCGGTCGAGACAGGCAAATCGTAGTTAAACCCGATATTGGCCGTCTGCTCCGGCGTATTGGTGATAACAAAGTCGTCAGTAATATCGATCCGGTTAAGGTTGGCATCAAAACTGAAAACGTTTTTGAAGTCCGCATCAATCAGGCCAACGTTGCCGAACAGACTCAGATTTTGACCTGCGATCCAGGTAAATTCAAACTCAAGACCGTTGGCCTCGGACTGGCCAACATTGCCCAGACGCTGGTTCAGGGCGGCATTGTCATTCGGGTCCGGTATCACGGCGATGTACTGACGGTCTTTGTGATCCAGCATAAAGGCCGCCGCATTCAGACGGAACGTAGGTGTCAGGTCTGTCTTGATACCCACTTCAAAGGATTCCACATCTTCCGGGTCAGCTGCTGGCTCGGCTGTCGTCGCCCGTGGGTTAAAGGTACCTGACTTGAAGCCCTCGCTGTAGCTGGCGTACATCATGGTGTCGCTGTTGACCTGATATTCAACGCTGATGCGGGGCGTGACCTTGGACCAGTCAGCGCTGTCATCAAGCACAACCGGTGTGGCGGGCGCAGTACGTACATAACCAGGCAACCAGCCGGACTCCGGATAGACGGTGTCAAAGATCAGACCGTTGCGCACCACAGAATCCTTTTCGTCCTTGGTATAACGAATACCACCGCTGATACTCCACTGATCGTTCAGGCGATAGGTACCGTCGGCGTATACTGCTGTGCTTTTGCTGTTGCTGCAGCCCGAAACTTCACGGGTCAGACCCGGCGCGCCCAGTGACTTGCCCAGCTCTTCCAGAATGGCGTCAAACACACCACATGATTCCGAGTCGAAATAATAGAGACCCGAGACCACGTTGAAATTGTCAGCACGGTAATTGAGCTGGAACTCCTGGGTGAACCATTCATCTTCGTAAATAGCAGGCACATCAAATATACGCAGCGGCGTGTTGTCAAAATCGATGTTCACCGGCGAGTAGTTTTCCCGCTGCGAAGTGATGGATTTCAGTGTAGTGGAATTATTGACGTCCCACTGCACGGTCAGGTTCACACCTTCGGTTTCCACTCTGTTTTCAGTGGGCAGGCTGGTATAGGAATCGTAGATACTGTCCGGGACCGGCGCGGCATTGGTCAGCAGACTCGGCAGCAGTCGGTAGCCGCCTTTGGAGTTTGACGTATCTTCCGTCTTGTCATAACCCAGCTGGATGAACAGATTGTCCACGGGCGTGTATTCAGCTGTCAGCCGATACGCCTGCAGATCCTTGTTGTAATTCTCCAGATCCTGACCAGGCAGATCGCTGATCAGGAATTTGCCAAACCCGTCACGGGTCAGGTTGGCGAAGCCAAAACCCAGATATAACTCATCCGTTACCGGTACCTGCCCGACCAGCTTGAGATCACGCTGCCCATGCGTGCCGGCGGTGACCGTGGCTGCCAGCTCGGATTCACCGGTCATGCGCTGGGTGACATATTTGAGTGCACCGCCGACGGTGTTCTTGCCGTACAGCGTGCCCTGCGGCCCGCGCAGTACCTCAACCCGCTGAACATTGAGAATATCCAGCACGGCGCCTTGTGGCCGGGCGATATAAACGTCGTCAATGTAAATTCCCACACCTGACTCGTAGCCCCACAGCGGATCTTCCTGACCCACGCCGCGGATGAATGCGGTCAGTGTGGAGTTGGTGGCCCGGCTTTCCTGAAGGGTGGTGTTGGGTGAAAACTGTTGGACTTCAAGGATGGTCTCCAGACCGCGATTTTCTATATCATCGGCCCCCAGCGAGGTGACTGCCAGTGGCACCTGCTGCATGTTCTCCACGGTGCGGCGCGCGGTCACTTCGATGCTTTCAAGAATGCGGCCTTCAGGCTGCCGGTTTTCCTGTGCGGCATCCTGCGCCAGCGCGGGGAATGCAAAACCACCCATAGCGGCCGACACTGCCATTGCGCAGGTAGAATATCTGAATTTGGTGTGTTTCATTAGACGAGCTCCCCTTGGAATTTTTATTACTCGGTCGCCACCATACCCCAAGTCCACCTGCTTGTGACCTGTACCATAGTACTATGGCTGTCTCTTATACACATCTGACGCTGCCGACGATCTACTCTGTGTAGAT
>OLID01000430.1_pt1 | contig 18243 bp, 19 predicted proteins | sample 1609361 | NCBI WGS metagenome assembly OLID01 (sample SAMN05416778, study PRJEB24817) | seawater metagenome | isolation source: Sea water | place: Canada:Atlantic | collected 2013-07
AGATTTCTGCCTGTCTCGTGGGCTCGGAGATGTGTATAAGAGACAGCTTTAGTTGCCATAACTGCTTTACCTTTAGGTACTAAAAAGTTACGAGCATAGCCAGATCTAACATTCACAACATCACCTAGCTTACCTAGGTTTTCAACACGTTCTTTTAAAATAATTTCCATTTTTAAATCCTTATATCACCTGTTGATTAATAGTGGCTATCACAATAAGGAAATAATGCTAAAAAGCGCGCGCGCTTGACTGCAGTCGCTAATTGACGTTGATATTTAGCACTTGTTCCAGTAATACGGCTTGGTACAATTTTACCAGTTTCAGTAATGTACGCTTTTAAAGTGTTGATATCTTTATAATCAATTTCTTTAACGCCTTCTATTTTAAAACGACAAACTTTTTTACGACGATTCATACTCATAACTTACACAGCCTCTATTTTTCTGTCTTTTTCAGCCATCATAACAGATGGCTCAGTGATTGCTTCTTTACGTTTAATAACTAAACGACGTAAAATTGCATCATTAAATCTGAATGCTTCGTTTAACTCATCAAGTGATTCTTGATTACACTCAATGTTCATTAAAACATAGTTTGCTTTATGTAAATTTGCAATTGGATAGGCTAATTGACGACGACCCCACTCTTCTAGTCTGTGGATTTTACCACCACGAGATTCAATGATCTCACGGTATTTTTGGATCATTGCTGAAATCTGGTCAGCTTGATCAGGATGTACGATAAATACAACTTCATAATGACGTAACATATAAACTCCCTATGGATTATCACTCTTGATAAGCTATCATTCCCCATGAATGTAGCGAGAAGCGCAGTGCATGTTACAAGAAAAGCACACTGCATACAAGTTATTCGCATTTAAAAACTTGTGAGTTTGGTATATGTTTAATCTTAAATTTATATTCTTCTTCTTTTATTAATATTCATTTTTTCTGGGAAATCATATTTATGCAGACCAACCAGCTTTCTTAATGCATTCACCTCACTTGGCATTAACTCTTCTGCTCTTCCAATATGCAACGCTTTTGGTAAGGCAATACCAGCATAAGCAACTCTAATTAAACGACTCACTTGCACACCAAGGCTTTCCCATATTTTTCTGACCTCTCTATTACGCCCCTCTTGAATAGAACAGTGATACCAGTGATTATTAGCACTAGTCTCTTGTGCTACAATTGATGTAAATTTTGCTATTTTACCATCAATTTCAACGCCTTCTTTTATACGATTAAAATCATCGTTTGAGACTTCTCCATATATTCTTACTGCATATTCACGCGTTATTTCATACGAAGGATGCATCAATCTATTTGCCAACTCACCATCAGTTGTAAATAACAATAAGCCAGATGTATTAATATCCAAACGCCCAACAGAAACCCAGCGTCCAGATTTGGTTAGTATTGGTAAAGCATCAAATACCGTTTTACGACCTTCTGGATCTTTACGTGTACAGATAATACCCTCAGGTTTATTATAAAGAATAACCCTCGGTCGAGATAAAAACACACCTCTTTGTGAGAGCGGCTTGTCATCCACAAAGACTTTATCTTCACTAGTAACGCGATCACCAACCTTAGCAATACGACGATTAATTTTAATACGACCAGCTTCAATCCACTTCTCCATTTCCCTACGAGAGCCTAAGCCTGCATTTGCGAGAAGTTTATGGATTTTATCATTACCTGACGTATTAGATTGTTCAACTTTTTTACGATCTTGCATTATAAAAAATATAACATAGAGTACTAATGAAAAGTATTCTACACGAATTTTTATCAGATCACGAAAACAATATGAGATTCTTTATAAGCGCTCGTGCTCAACTTGCTGATCAGGTGAATTAATTGCAATACCGTCAGGGATATGCAATGTAGAAGTAGAGAACGCAATCTCAGCGCCATTCTTCTCAATAATTCTACCTATGCCAATCATAATTTCATCTTGAACATTTTGGAACTTAACCCAGTTAACGGTCTTGGTAAAGGTATAAACCATAAAATTAATCGAAGAGCTACCAAAACAGCCTTCCGTGCTTGAACCCATATCTGTACTACCATTAACAAGATTAACTAAAGTCGTTGCAGTTGTATCAATTTCTTCATGATTTAATAAATAGTCTTTAATATCTTTTAATACACCTTCAAGCAAATGAAAATCATCATAACGAATACCAATATATTGAAGGATACGACGATTAGACATACGGGACGGATTAATCGTTGCGGTTGAGTTAAAAATAGAATTTGGCACATAGATTGGCCGTCTATCAAACCCAATAATTGTTGTTAATCTAAGTCCAATTTTTGTAACAGTTCCATTTATCTTACCATTGTCAGCTGCAATCCAATCACCTACAGCAAAAGGTCGATCAAAATACAATGCTAACCCAGCAAAAATATTTGAGATTAAAATAGCATTAGCCTGTGCTAAAGCATAAGTCGCAAAACCACCTACCACGCCTATTGCAGCAAAACCACTTAATGGAAAATGTATAATCGCAAGTATGCTAAAAAAGGCAATAACAATAATAACAATATTTGCAACCAGAGCAAGTGACTCAATAACGCTAAAGTCATTATATCCTCCATCAGTGCGAGTATGTTTTTTAATGAAATGTGCTTTCACTCTTCGTTTAAGACGAAATAACATCCAAATAAAGGTTGCTAACAAACCTAGCTGCACAATAGTTGTTACAATCGGTGAATATCCAGATAACTCTTTACTTATCCAAAGCAAAACTAAAGATATAACACCCCATAATCCAACAATCCAACTAATCAGCCTTAATGGTCTATTTGCTGAATAATTTAAGATGCTAAAAAGAACTTTATGATCGGCATACTTTTTCTCTAGGTGATTTAATACTGAGCGTATTAAAATATTTACAATGATGACGGTCATGAATATTGCTGCCGCAAGAATAAAGTGAAACATTGCTGGTGAATCATGTTTAAAGTCAGATATATATTGAACAATTTGCTGCATGTTTTTAACCAATGTATATTTAATTTTTCCACAGTTTAACAAATTCATTTTCAATAGGCTTGCCATAACAGCCATAGAGATTGAAAGTGATAATTATATCTATGTGCGAAGGTGGTATCATAAGGGCATTATGATATCATTATTAACAACTTATCATCTTAATGCTACTTCTATGAAACTAAACACAACAAAGCAGAATATCCTTAATGGAGCAATTGTTATTATTATACTTATAATTGCTTTTGCTATTTATCAAAACCCTAAAATTGAAGCGCATGGGGTCTTTCTCCCTCAAACTGATCAAACCTATGCAGTCACTAATGTTCAAAATATAAAAGTAACTGATAACGTTCCGCTTGACAGCGATTACATTGGCTTAATAAATACTGCCTTACATTATAGTAGTGATGCACCAGAGAATATTGAAAAAGGTAAACAAGAATCACTTGAATATGCCAAAGAATTGGCAGCAAATGCTGGTGGCACTTCAATTATTATTGGCTATAACGTGCCAGAAGGACCTACTGGTCCCCTTGATAGCATTGCTTTAAGAGCCTACGTATTCAAAACAAGGTAGGCATAATGAAGCCATTAAATATTGTTTTTGCTGGCACACCAGACATATCAGCCATTGTTTTAAATGATTTACTCAAAAGTCACCATAACATTATTGCAGTATACTCCCAGCCAGACAGACCTGCTGGTAGAGGTAAAAAGTTAAAGCCATCACCCACAAAAGTAATTGCAGAACAAAATAGTATCCCAGTTTTTCAACCCTTATCTTTTAAAAAAGACCCTCAAGCGATAGAAGAACTAAAAACATTAAAGCCAGATATCATGGTGGTGATTGCTTACGGCTTATTGTTACCCAAGCAAGTATTGGATACCCCAAAATTCGGATGCATTAACATTCATGTTTCCCTGTTACCTAAATATCGTGGTGCAGCACCAATTCAACGAGCAATATTAAATGGAGATAAAGAAACTGGTATCACTATTATGCAAATGGATGAAGGTCTTGACACAGGTGACATCCTCTCCCAAGAGAAAATTGCAATTTCCAATAACGACACATCAGAAGATTTACATGGTCTAATTGCTCACAGCTCTACCCCCCTCTTATTAAAAACACTTGAGCAAATTCAATTGGGTACAGCGAATGCTAAAAAACAGATTGGGGAACCATCTTATGCGCACAAAATTTCTAAAGAAGAAGGTAAAATAAATTGGGATAATTCATCTCAAAAAATTCATGATCAGGTTAGAGCATTTTCTCCTTGGCCAAGTGCTTATACAGTAATTGAAGGTCAAACTACAAAGATAACTCAGACAGAAATACTTAGTAGTGTAAAGTCTGATAAGGATAGCGGAACCGTATTAGAAATTAGCAAACAAGGTATACAAGTAGCGACTAACGACAATGTAATTAATATCATTAAACTCCAATTTCCTGGAAAAAAAGCTATGTTTATTGCAGACATACTCAACGGAAAAGACTTAAGTTATTTAGTAAATACTCAATTAAAATAAGGTCATTAGCATATGAAAATATTATTTATTATTGATCCAATAGAAAAACTCATCCCATATAAAGATACTACTGTCATGATGATGCAAGACACCTGCCGCCGTGGCTGGAATACCTATATTGCAACATTGAACGATTTACTCATTGACAATGGTCAAGCTTATGCTTATGCAACTGAACTGACAACTGCTCAAAATCAAGCACTATGGTATCAGCTAAAAGAAAACAAAAAATCCAATACAACAGATTTTGATTTTATCCTAATGCGGAAAGAACCACCGTTTGATATGGAATTTGTTTACTCAACTTATATTTTAGATATCGCTGAAAAAAATGGCACACCCGTTATTAATAGTCCAGCAGCACTTAGAAATTACAATGAAAAATGTCATATTACTCACTTTCCCGAGTTTACACCCTTAACATTAATTACCAAGAAAAAAGAAGAGCTATTAGAGTTTATCAATAAGCATGAAAATACAATTATTAAACCTCTTGATGGGATGGGCGGTGCTTCCATTTTTAGAGTAAAAAAAGGTGACCCGAATACAAATGTGATATTAGAAACTATTACCAATTATTTTACTAACTATGTCATGGCGCAAATTTTTAATCCAGAAATAAAAAATGGTGATAAACGTATCCTTATTGTAAACGGTAAACCTTTAGATTACGTACTTGCGCGCATTCCTGCTAAAAATGATTTTCGTGGAAATATTGCTGCTGGAGCTACTACTAAAGTTCAACCCATTTCACCAAGAAATAAAGAAATTGCTGATACAGTTGGTAAACACCTTAAAAAACATAATGTACTTTTTGCTGGTATCGATTTAATTGGTGACACCATGACAGAAATTAATATTACCTGCCCTACCTGCGCACGTGAAATATTTAACGATAAAGGTGTGGATGCAACTAAATTATTATTTGATGCTCTAGAAAATAAAGAGTAAAACATGAAAAATATTTATAAGTCAGAACAGCTATTTAAAAAAGCAAACCAATATATCCCTGGTGGTGTCAACTCGCCAGTAAGGGCATTTAAAAGTGTTGGTGGCTCCCCTTTATTTATTAAAAAAGCAAAAGGTGCTTATGTTTACGATGTCGATGACAATCGATATATTGATTACGTGGGTTCCTGGGGTCCAATGATATTGGGTCATGCAGATGATGATGTTATTGAAGCAGTTCAAAAACAAGCATTAAATGGTCTAAGCTATGGCGCACCGTGTGAACAAGAAATATTCTTGGCTGAAGAGATTATAAAATTAATACCCAGTGTTGAACAAATCCGATTTGTTAGCTCTGGTACAGAAGCAACGATGAGTGCTATTCGATTAGCACGAGGATTCACCAACCGAGATAAGATTATTAAATTTGCTGGCTGTTATCATGGTCATGCGGACCACCTATTAGTTGAAGCTGGGTCTGGCGCATTAACACTGGGCACACCAAACTCTCCTGGTATTCCAAAAGACTTTGCAAAGCATACCCTTACGGCAAGCTTTAATGACATTGATTCTGTTAATCAATTATTTGATAAATATAAAAATGAAATTGCTGCCATTATCATTGAGCCAGTTGCAGGCAATATGAATTTGATTAAACCCACACAGAATTTTCTGCAAAAAATCAGAAAAGCATGCAATAAGAATAATGCACTATTAATATTTGATGAAGTAATGACTGGTTTTAGAGTTTCATTAAACTGTGCTCAAGGCTTATATGGTATTACGCCAGATTTAACGACATTCGGTAAAGTCATTGGTGGTGGCATGCCAGTGGGTGCTTTTGGTGGACGTAAAGAGATTATGCAATATATTTCACCCTGTGGCCCTGTATATCAAGCAGGTACACTTTCTGGCAACCCCATTGCCATGACAGCAGGGTTAGTGACTTTACAAAAAGTTCAACAACCAAATTTTTATCAAAATATTGAACAAAAAACACAACAACTTTGTCTTGGTTTACAAGCTATTGCAAATAAATATAAAGTTGATTTCCATACTGAATATCAAGGTAGTATGTTTGGCTTATTCTTTACCGATAAAAAATCAATTAATTCATTTGAAGAAGTTAAAACATGTAATAGCCAAAGGTTTAATCACTTTTTCCATTACATGTTAAATAATGGTATTTATTTTGCCCCTTCATCATTTGAAGCTGGATTTATGTCTATCGCTCATTCTGATGAAGATATTAAAACTACACTTGATCTAGCTGAAGAATTTTTTAGCGCCTAAATTACGAGTCTTTGGAAGGCGTCTGTTTATTATTTTTTGCTTTCGCCTTCCGCTTACGTTTCTTTAATTTATCTTTCTTACGTCTAGCCTCTGTTTTAGCTGGCTTCACTTCGTCTGACTTTACATTGCTTGATTTTTGTTTTCGACGATATGACGAACGCTTAGTTTTTCTTGATGAGGCATTAGCATCATTTTCTGCTAACTCAAAATCAATTTTATAAGACGCCATGTTTACATTAAGCAGTCTCACAAAAACAGTCTCACCTAACTTAAACATCCGCTTTGTTCTTTCACCCACGAGCGTATGTCTGACAGGGTCAAAGTGATAGTAATCTCCATTAAGCGTAGCGACATGTACCAAGCCTTCAATAAAGTTTTCTTTCACCTGAACAAAAAAACCAATGCCAATAATATTAACGATTACTGCTTCAAATACCTCACCGATACGGTGTTTCATAAAGTCGCATTTCAAAAAATCATTCACACCCATTGAGGCGCTATCTGCTTTACGTTCCGCAATTGAAGCATATTCACACATTTGCTCAAGCTCAGACTTGCTATATTTATGTGCGCCAAGTTTGTCTTCTTTTAAACCTTCTTTTATTGCGCGATGCGTTAATAAATCAGGATAGCGGCGAATAGGTGAGGTAAAATGCGAATAAGCATCATACGCCAAACCAAAGTGACCTTCATTATCTGTCGTATAAATTGCTTGATTCATGCTACGAAGAATAACAAGTTGAATATTGTTATAATCAGGCTTTATCTTTGCCTCTGTAAGCACTTTTGCATAGTCCAGTGGTTGGGGCTGATTTCCACCTTCCAGAGTTAATTTATGAAGTTTCAGATATGCTCTTAACCCTTCAATCTTGTCATAATTTGGTGGCATATGCACACGATATGGTGAAGGGATTCTTTTCCGAGTTACATATTTAGCGGCAGCAACATTTGCCATCAACATACACTCTTCAATTAATTTATGGGCATCATTTCTTATATCAACTGTAATTGCATCAATCCCACGGTCATCATTCAAAATAATTTTAGTATCTGGCGTATCAAAGTCTAAAGCACCTCTTATGATGCGTTGTTGATGTAACACCAAATATAATTCATATAAATCAAATAAATGCTGTGACAAATCACCATGTATCTTATGGAAATCAGCATTATTCCCCTCCAACAAACTCCCTACTTCTGTATAGGTTAAACGTGCCTGAGATTTAATAACGCCAGAATAAAATTTACTACCTGTTAGCTTGCCCAATTTACTGATTGTCATTTCACATATTAACGCTAAACGATCTACATTTGGCTTAAGAGAACATAATCCGTTTGATAACCTTTCTGGTAACATTGGGATAACACATCCAGGAAAATAGACCGAGGTTGATCTGGCTTTTGCTTCTTTATCAAGCGGCTTTCCTGGTCGAACATAATAAGACACATCCGCAATCGCGACAAATAAACGCCACCCACCAGAAGTGGTTTTTTGACAATAAACTGCATCATCAAAATCTTTTGCATCTTCTCCATCAATTGTTACAAATGGTAGTGCTCTTAAGTCTTCTCTGTTCTTTAAATCGTTTTCTTTTACTTCTTCAGGTAATTTATTTGCCTGATCAATCACTTCTTCTGGCCAAAATTCTGCCAGATTATTTGTCTTAATTGCCATATCAATGGCATCATCTATTGCAATTTGTTCGCCAAGCTGTTTTGTAATTTCACCCATTGGTTGAGTGTGACGTGTTGGCTGACTAATTATATTAACCGAAACTAAATTACCCGCTTTTACAACTTGTGTCTCATCTTTCAATACTAATATATCGTGTTGAAACACTGGATTAACTGGTGCCACATAGGCTGAGTCAAATGTTTCTTGATAACGACCAGTCAGGGTTTGCGTATTACGTTCAATAATTTGTTCTATTCTTCCTTCAATTTTACCCTTGTGATTTAAACCAACAGGTCTAACCAAAGCAATATCGCCATGAAAAACACATTTCATTTGTCGAGTTGGTAAATATATTCTTTCGCCAGAACTAGACACCAGCTCTCCTGGCCCATCTCTTGATGCTAATACTCTTCCTTTAACCAAATCCATTTTTTCCACTAAACCGTAGTAACCTTGGCGATTTGGGTAAAGCTGCCCATCTCTTTCCATGGCGGTTAGTCTTCGCTTTAATGCAATTCTTTCTTCATCAGAATGGATTTCTAAGGCTTCTAATATCTGCCCGAATTCAACTGGAACACCTTGGTCTTTAATATAATTTAGTATTACTTCTCGTGAAGGAATAGGGTTGTCGTACTTTTTTGCTTCTTCTTCTTTATTGGGATCTGTATCTCGTCCATAAGATTTTGTCATATAACATTCCGCGGTTTAAAACCATTGTTTATTTATAAGCTTTTTATCCTTAAATTCCGCAACACCTACAAACGAATTACCAAAATATAAACGATAAACATTATCTTGTGTTACTAATGGACCGCGCCATTTACCTTGATTTCTTAGAACTGTGAATTCATTATCATCCAGCAGTAATATTGGTCGGTCTAAAAAAGCTGCTTCTATAGGTAGTATAGCACTCTGCGTAGATGTGTCTGCATCTGATACAGTTAAGTCATCAATAGAGTGCATTTTTTCATCATAAAACAGTCCACACTGTGTTCGATGTAAATATATTAAATGTGCGACCGTACCTAATGACTTGGCAATATCTTCTGCCAATGTCCGAATATACGTTCCCTTTGAGCATTTAACTTGGATTTTTAATTGAAATAATTCTGGGTCATACTCAATAACTGAGATTTTATAAATTATTACAAGTCGGCTCTTTCTTTCAATTTCTATACCTTGGCGAGCATATTCATATAATGGTCTACCTTCATGTTTAAGTGCTGAGTACATGGGTGGAGTTTGTTCTATATCCCCCAAGAATTTATTCAAATGCTCATTAATCGTTGCGACTGTTAGTACTGGAACATCCAGTGTTTGAATAATTTCACCTTCTTTATCGCCAGTCGTCGTACTTGCACCAAGTTGAATGGTTGCTTGATAAGCTTTATCAGAATCTAACAAATACTGAGATATTTTTGTCGCCCTACCAAAACAGATTGGCAGCAAGCCAGTCGCCATAGGATCGAGGTTACCCGTATGACCTGCTTTTTTTGCATTAAACAATCGTCTTACTTTTTGTAACGCCTGATTTGAGGAAATACCATAAGGTTTATTGAGCAAAACGATGCCATTAATATCATCACCCTTGCGCTTACTCACCTAATAAGCCTGTGTGCTGAGTTAAAATTTTATCACAAAGGATTTGTGCAGCCTGGTTTTCACCAATTTTGCGTTTGCGAGCAACGACCGTAACCTGCTCATTAAGCTCCAGAATTTCACATTGAATATGAAAAATTTTCTCATGCGCCTTGCCCTCCTCCTTAACAACACTATAAACAGGTAAGGTTAAATTATTTTTTTGCAAAATTTCTTGTAGCTTTGTCTTGGCATCTTTTACATTACTGCTCAATGAGAGATTATCTAACTTGTTTTTATACCACGATAAAATACACAACTTGGTGGCTTCAAAGCCTCTATCTAAATAAACTGCACCAATTAGCGCTTCAAAAGCATCCTCTAAAACCCTATCACGTTTATAACCACCTGATTTTAATTCTGACTCACCAAACTCTATATACTCATTTAGCTCAAATGTTTTAGCAAGCTCAGTTAAGGTGCCACCTCTTACTAATGCCGTACGCATTTGTGATAATTTACCTTCTTTAGCCAATGGGAATTTAAAATATAAATCTTCAGCAATGACGGCACTTAAAATCGCATCACCTAAAAACTCAAGTCTTTCGTTATGTGTTTTACGTTTGCTTCTATGCGTCAACGCAAGCTCAAGTAACGATATATCTGAAAATTGATATTGAAGATTATGTTGTATTTTAGATAAATCACGAATCATAGTTTAGGGCACCTCTAATAATTCTGGGCGCAGCAGATTAATAATTCAAATTTATCACAACAAGGTGTAAATTGCAGGTAATAGCACATTCTATTGCCAAAACCCTTTATTAAAAAGTTCTGCCAATTTCATTCCAGCGAACCTTATTCCATATAGACGAAGCATTACTATCCCAACTCATCCATACAAACATTGCTTTACCCACTAAGTCCTGTTCAGACACGAAACCCCAATAACGGCTATCAGCACTGTTATCGCGATTATCACCCATTACAAAATACATCCCTTGTGGTACAACCAAGTCTTTAAAATTCATTGCTTTACGCCATGGCATGTCAATAACATTATGCTTTACTGTACCTAAATCTTCGCTATATATTTTTACAGGATCGGTTGGTGAATCATCTAAAACAATTTGGTTTCGAACAAATGTTTGCGGCATTTTTTCGCCATTGATATATAAGACCTTATCTATATAACTAATCTTATCTCCAGGAACGCCAATTACACGTTTAATAAAGTCAACATCCGTATAAACAGGATAATGAAATACAACAATATCCCCACGTTTCGGTTGACCAGTTGGAATAACAACCTTGTTACTAAATGGCATACGAACGCCATAAGCAGTTTTATTTACAATTAAAAAATCACCAATTGGCAAGGTGGTTTCCATTGAACCAGTCGGGATATTAAAGTTACCAAATAATATTGCTCTTAGAATAAACACAATAACAAAGACTGAGAATAACGAGCGACAATATTCAGCAACAATAGGCGCTTTTAAAACTTTCGCTTTTTCTTTCTTATTTAACCCTTCAAGCTTATGCTTGTTTTTTTCATAACGCTCTTTCGCAAAAAACAGTTTATCAATCAGGTAAACTACGCCTGTTATAATAACAGCAATAAATAACCAGTAATCAAAATTAATTAAGCTGATATACTTATATAAGAACATTACAGCCAGAACTGCAACGATAATAAATACCCACGAACCAAGTCCACTCTCTTTTTTCGTATTTTCCGTATCGCTCATTGAATAACCTTGTATTAAATCCCACAAAAATGGTTTGGATTTTTTTGAAAATATTTTTGATGATAAGCTTCAGCTGGATAAAACTGCTCAAGCTTCGTAATTTCAGTTACTATTTTTTTATCTAATTTGGCTTGATGTAAGTTAAGTGATTCTATGGCAGTTCGTTTTTGATCTTCACTATTATAAAAAATAGCGCTCCTATACTGTGATCCAATATCAGGGCCCTGTCTATTTTTAGTCGTTGGATTATGGCAATCCCAAAAAGTACTCAAGACTTGGTCTAAACCAATAATAGAGTCATCAAATACTACTCTCACGACTTCAGCGTGACCAGTATTCCCTGAACAAACTTCCTTATAAGTTGGATTTGATGTTATACCACCACAATATCCAACCTCAGTCTCAACAACGCCAGTTGTTTCACAAAAACGTTGCTCAACTCCCCAAAAACAACCCGCCCCAAGTACAATTTCTTGCATATCTATCTATCGCTGTCTAACCACTTCACCTGCTTTACAATTGGTAGCGATAACATATCTCGCCCCCATTGTAATTTCTTGTGATAGTCTATCCTTATTTGCATTGAATTGGATAGGGTAATAGTCAACTTTCTGCAACTCGTAATTTGCACCCAGTTGTTTATTGACTGTCTTGATTTGTTCAGCGATATTCGCTAACAACTTATTTTCAAGCTTTTGTTTTATTTCCGCGGTAAAATTCGGGTCAGGGATGTTGTTTGCATTTGCAATTGTATATTGCATGCCAAACCCATCTAAAGTGGGAGACTTATCATCAGCAGGAACAATTTGTCCCTGGTTCGACAGCATTTGCATTTGTTCATTATTTAAACGCCCCTTTACTAGGAAAATAAAATTACAAACTGATCCACCATATTGACATGCGCCCTGCTGCTCTAGTGATATTGGCTGCCAAACAACGTCTGGAAATACGGACTGTAACTTTTGCATTGCCTTTGCCTGCACAGAGAATTTTTGACTCTGTGGCATGGTTGCTGTAACTGCAACCGTTACCCAATTAATACTTTGATTAACGATTTCTTGCGCTAAGGTATTGTAGGTAATAGTACATGGTTGCCTTAGATTCTGATCACCTGTATTAACATAGACATTTGTACCCCCTTTTTGAACCGCGCTATTTGCACCACTTGCTTCAGCGGCGCTATCCGTGACTTTTTCAGAAGCGCCTGGTTGAATATTTTGAAGTGATGTTGGTGCTTGATCTTCCGCATAAGTAGATACCACACAAAACAATAACAAGCCTGTTAACCAGTGTAATTTCATAAAAACTCCGTTATATGCTACAAAAGAAGGATAATAGAATTTCTTACTAAAGTTAATCTATGTCCATTCAAAATAACTAAAATAGCCCCATCCAAAAGATTACAGCTCAAAACCTGAGCATAATAATACCCTTATTTTTATGGATAGATCACTATCTAGAATTTATATATTTCGGCAAATAACGCCCATCCTCTCCTAATGAATACTTTGGTAGGGACTGAATAAGCGCATCAGTATAATTTTCACCATCTTGCTCAGGGAAATACTCTAAAAGTAACTTAGCTTGTTGATAAGACTCAAGACCATCTATTTCTTTAATAAATTCCAACGCTAAGTCTATTCCGCTTGAAACGCCACCAGCACTCCAAATATTGGCGTCCTTAACAATACGCTTTTCTACCAATGTAACTCCAGATAACTCTTTAAATTCTGGAAAAGCTTGCCAATACGTGGTGGCATTTTTGCCTTCTAATAAACCTGCTGCATGTAATAAAAAGGCACCTGTACACACAGAAAGCATTAAATTAGTGTGTTCAGAAGCCTGCTGGATAAAGCGAATAAGCTTTGTGTTGAAATATTCAGTTTTTCTACCTCGACCGCCAGGTACAAATAAATAATCTAGTTTTGGGCAATCTTCAAAAGAAACGTGTGATTCTAATTTAATTGAACTATCGCAATCAATCAGACCTTTACTTTCAGAAACTAAATAAAGGTTATAAGGTTTATTTAAAACCTTTGACCATATAGAGAGAACCTCCCAGGGACCAATGACATCTAATGGCTGAACACCATCATAAAGCAAAAAGCCAATATTTCGCATATTATGTCCAGTCCAATATTACCTTACCACATTGACCAGATTTCATGACCTCGAAACCTTCGAGGAAATCATCCACTTTATAATGATGCGTAATCACACCCGAAACATCCATACCTGCTTGGATCATGCTCGACATTTTGTACCATGTTTCAAACATCTCGCGTCCATAAATACCTTTCATCACCAAGCCTTTGAAAATAATATCATTCCAAGGCAAGGTTATATCACCACCTGAAATACCCAAAAGTGACATTTTACCGCCATTATTCATAAAGCGAATCATCATAGAAATGGCGCCAGGATGCCCAGACATTTCTAATCCAACATCAAAGCCCTCAGACATACCAATACTATTCATCACTTCTTTGAGCTTGGCATCCAGTTCTTTATCTGTTTTATATGGCGCAATATTTAAAGCAACTGTCGCACCCATGTCTCTTGCCATTTGTAAGCGATATTCATTCACATCCGTAATCACGATTCTTCTTGCACCAACATGTTTTGCAATTTTAACTGCCATTATGCCAATTGGCCCAGCACCTGTAATGAGAATATCTTCACCAACCAAATCAAACGACAATGCTGTATGCACCGCATTGCCTAATGGGTCAAACATACTAACCAAGTCGTCTGATATCCCTTCTGGGATTTTAAACACATTCACTGCAGGGATAGACAAATATTCAGCAAAAGCACCTTGACGATTGACACCCACACCAATCGTTTCACGACATAAATGACGTTTACCCGCTTTACAGTTTCTGCAATGCCCACATACGATATGCCCTTCACCTGAAACTCTGTCTCCAACTTTTAAGCCTTTAACTTCCACACCCAGTTCGACAATTTCACCTACAAACTCATGTCCAACAATCATCGGTACTGGAATTGTTTTTTGCGCCCACTCATCCCATTTGTATATATGCAGATCCGTACCACAAATAGCGGTCTTGATCACTTTAATTAAAACATCGTTATGTCCTATTTTTGGTATTTCAGCATCCACCATCCAAATACCTGGCTCAGCTTTAAGTTTTGAAAGTGCTTTCATGTCTAAATCCTTACAGTGATTATAAATAACCTAACTCTTTTGCTGCTTGTGTAAAAGCATCTACCGCTTTATCAATTTGCTCAAAACTATGTGCCGCTGACATTTGAGTACGAATTCTCGCTTTACCCTTAGGTACAACTGGATATGAAAATGCAATTACATAAATACCATAATCTAATAGTTTTTCTGCTAATGCCGCCGCCTTTTTCTCTTCATAGAGCATAACTGGAATAATTGGATGTTCACCAGGAATTAAATCAAATCCAGCAGCTGTCATTTTTGAACGAAAGCGCTCCTGATTTGCTTGCAATTTCTTTCTTAAATCATCTGCTCTGCGTGTAATTTCTAATGCTTTGACGGATGTATGTGCAATAATCGGAGCAAGTGAATTTGAAAACAAATAAGGACGAGATAGATTTTTAAGCACATCCACAACCGTACGCTTAGAACAAGTATAACCACCCGAAGCGCCACCAAGACCTTTACCTAGCGTTCCAGTCAGAATATCAACACGACCCATAACGCCACAATGTTCGATAGACCCTTTACCCTGTTTACCTACAAATCCAGAAGCATGAGAATCATCAACCATCACAATGGCATTATATTTATCCGCTAAATCACACACGCCTTTTAAATTTGCAATAATACCATCCATTGAAAAAACGCCATCAGTTGCAATCAACTTAAATCGTGCTCCTGCTTCATCTGCCGCTTTTAGTTGAGCTTCCAAATCTTCCATATTGTTGTTTTTGTAACGAAAACGCATAGCCTTACATAGGCGTACACCATCAATAATACTGGCGTGATTTAATTCATCACTAATAATTGCATCTTCTTTTGTTAAAATGGTTTCGAATAATCCTGCATTTGCATCGAAGCAAGATGGATAAACAATCGTATCTTCAAACTCAAAAAACTCACTTAATTGTTTTTCTAACTCCAAGTGTATCGTGTTTGTACCACAAATAAATCGTACAGAAGCCATACCGTAACCACATTCTTCAATATGATTTTTAGCATGCTCAATCATCTCTTTATCGCCAGCCAATCCTAAATAATTATTGGCACAAAAGTTAATTAGTTTTTGACCATTCTTAAGCGTAATTTCAGCATTTTGCGGTGAATTAATAACACGTTCACTCTTGTATGTTCCTGCAGCTTTAATATCTGCAATTTTATTCTCCATCGCACCATAGAATTGTGTATTCATAAATTATTCCTCTCTATTTAATTGAACTTTTGCATCCTTCATAAAAAAAGTCAGCACAAAGCAAATGAAAAAACATCCTAGTAAAATATAAAAAATATGCTGATAAGTAACGGGATCTAAATTACCTTCTTCGCCAGGCTGGACATGACCGAATACATCCAACAAATAACCAACCAATGGAATGATCAAAGAGCCAAATAAAACGGATGACATGTTAGTAATACTTAATGCAATACCACTAACCTTAGTCCTGACAAGCCTTACTGCCCGTGAATAAGATGGAATAATACCACTGTTTACAAAGCCATATAAAAAATAGATAAAAAACAACGCTGAATATGAAAGATCAGGCACATACAAAATGACATAAATCATTAAAAATGAAAACATGGCTGAAAGGCGCATCATGGTAATTAACTTAACTCTTGCTGAAATTGCCCCTAAAACAGGACAACCAACCACTAAACCTATAAATATCATACCAATTAAAAATGCTGAATCCGTATGGGTAAACCCTCGGAATGATTGTGTAAACCGAATCCCCCACGACTCTGCCACAACAACAGTCGGTGCATAAAGCAAACCGATGTAAATACAATTTATCCACAACCCTTTGCTTTTCATCACCTCTACTACCGAAGGCCATATTTTAATGCTTTTTTTATGCGGAGGTAGCGACTGACTAGGTGAGCGCCTAAGCATAAAATACATCGCTAGTGCCAATAATAAAAATAAAGCAGTAAAAGCTAACATACAGCCATTAACGCCAATTGCTTGCACCATAATAGACATTGGCGCATCTCCGACAGCGGCACCAAACATGCCCATACCCTGCGTTAAACCAGCAAGGAGTGGGAAGTATTTATAATCAAACCAATCTATCGCGATTCTTAAGGTACCAACAAAAGCAAATGCTGCACAAAAACCCATAATTAGACGTGCAAGTAGCGCCATCTCAAGACTGGTTGCCAAATAAAATATAAACGTTGCAGATGCGCACAAAAGTGCGGCAAACGTCATGATTTTTCTTGGACCGATTTTGTCTGTAATAATGCCAACTGGTATCTGCATCGCAATATAAGGGAAATAAAAAAATGAAGATATTGCACCTAATGCCAACATATTAGCACTAAACTTCTCCATTAATTCAGGGTACATCGCACTTGGGGAAACACGTAAAAAATATTCAGAAAAAAAGAAAAAAGCCCCTAAAAACCAAACTATTATTGCATAAGTTAAATGTTTATTTTTCGACATTAATATGCTTACTAATTTAATGATAAATAAGCATACTCAAGATTTGGTATAAAAGGAAATTCTCTTATTGTTTCACCAATCTTGATAATTTACCATTGGCAGATGAAGTTTCTTAAAGATAGCCAACAATCTCAATATAAACCCTGCAACTAAAATAAGGATTGTTGTAGTAAGGTTATTTTGATAGAAAACCATTACCATACTTTGTGCAAAACCGACTAGAATTGCAATTGACGCATACAGTTCACTTTTAAACACCAAGGGAATGTCATTGCACAAAATATCACGCATCATACCACCTGAAACGCCTGTAATCGCTGCCATTATTACGGCGATAGTTACACTATGGGTTAACTCATAAGCCAACGTGCTACCTAAATATGCAAAGGTAACTAGGCCAATAGCATCTAAAATTAAGAAGAATTTTTTTAAGCGGATAACGTAATTTGCCAATGTAATTGCTAAAAATGCTGCACATATCGTTAAAATAATAAATAAAGGCTGCTCAACCCAAGTCAAGGGGTAGTAACCCAATAACATATCCCTAATTGACCCACCACCTAAAGCAGTAATAACCGCAATGGTAACAACACCGAATAAATCCATATTTTTCCGTCCAGCCGAAACAGCGCCAGACATACTTTCTGCACCAATACCAATAACATATAAAATAGTCAAAATGGTTGCCATTCGGTGGTCTTGGAAATGCATAATCGCGAGATATAGAATAATTTACGTTAAGTATATGGCATCGTCTAAATAACAACTGTCTCTTATACACATATCCGAGACCACGAGACAGGCAGAAATCTCGTAT
>OLID01000432.1_pt1 | contig 18207 bp, 15 predicted proteins | sample 1609361 | NCBI WGS metagenome assembly OLID01 (sample SAMN05416778, study PRJEB24817) | seawater metagenome | isolation source: Sea water | place: Canada:Atlantic | collected 2013-07
AGGCGTCAGATGTGTATAAGAGACAGGTCCCCTCCCGAAACCGGTCCCGAGACGGTACCCGAACCGATTGCGGAGACGACACCCACTGCGGAGCCGGCCACTGACGATGAAGCCACCGCCGCTACCGGTGGCTTTTTCAGCCGGCTTAAACAGGGTCTGAGCCGCACCCGCAGCAACCTGGCCGAGGGCCTGGGCGCGTTAGTGGGCGGGCGCAAGACCATTGATGCCGCACTGCTCGACGATATCGAGATGCAGCTGCTGACAGCAGACCTGGGCATTGAGGCGACCGACCGGGTAATCGCCGCACTGACCGCCAAGGTGAAGCGCAAACAGCTTAACGACGGCGATGCGCTGCTGGCCCAGCTGCAAAGCGAACTGCGTGAACTGCTGGCGCCCTGCACTGCACCACTGGAGATTCCGCGTGACATCAAGCCCTATGTCATTCTGGTGGTTGGCGTTAACGGTGTGGGCAAAACCACAACCATCGGCAAACTGGCGCGACGCTTTCAGCAGCAGGACCGCAAAGTCATGCTCGCCGCTGGCGACACTTTTCGCGCAGCTGCCGTGGAACAGCTGCAGACCTGGGGGGAGCGTAACCAGGTGCCGGTGATCGCACAGGCCACCGGTTCCGACAGCGCCTCGGTGATTTTTGATGCCTACCAGGCCGCCAAAGCGCGCGGTGTCGACGTGCTGATTGCGGATACCGCTGGCCGTCTGCATAACAAGGCCAATCTGATGCAGGAGCTGGAAAAGATTGTTCGTGTGCTGAAAAAGCAGGACGCACAATTGCCGCACGAAGTCATGCTGGTGCTGGACGCCACGACGGGACAGAATGCGCTGAGCCAGGCCAAAAGTTTCAATGACTCGGTCAACCTGACCGGCCTGTGCCTGACCAAGCTGGACGGAACTGCCAAAGGCGGCATGGTATTTGCGATTGCCCATGCCATGAAGTTGCCCATCCGCTTTATTGGTGTCGGTGAGCAGGCTGAAGATCTGCGCCCCTTTGATGCTGACCAGTTTGTCGCCGCGCTGTTTGATGTGGAGCGATCACCCACTCCATGATCCGCTTCGACGACGTCAGCAAGCGTTACCCCGGTGGGCACGAAGCCCTGAAACAGGTGTCCTTTGAACTGGAAAAAGGCGAAATGGCCTTCCTCACCGGGCGCTCGGGTGCAGGCAAAAGCACACTGCTGAAACTGATCATGCTCACTGAAGACCTGAACCAGGGTCAGATTCTGGTCAGCGGTCGCAATATCAATCGCCTGCCCCAGCGCCAGGTGCCTTATTATCGCCGCCGCATTGGCGTGGTATTTCAGGATCACCAGCTGCTATTTGACCGCAGTGTGTTTGACAATGTGATGTTGCCACTGCAGATAGAAGGTTACGACAGACATGAGGCTGCCCGCCGGGTGCGCGCAGCACTGGACAAGGTCGGGCTTCTGGACAAGGAAAAGCTGAACCCGATTACGCTGTCCGGCGGAGAACAGCAGCGCGTGGGCATCGCCCGTGCGGTCGTCAATCGCCCCCAGATCCTGCTGGCCGATGAACCGACCGGCAACCTGGACCCCGAACTGGCAGCCGAGATCATGGTGCTGTTCGAACAGTTCAACCAGGTCGGTGTGTGCATGCTGATCGCCAGCCACGACCTGTCATTGATCACACGGTTGAAACATCGCATGCTGACGCTGGAGCAGGGCCGGTTGATCAAGGACGAGCACCAGCCCAGCCGCAGGGGCACCTCCTCATGACCGCCAAGGTTAACACCAGGGGCAATCGCGCCGGCAATAGCCGAACATCGCAGCCCGCACGCCAGCGTCTGAGCGCCTGGCTGGTGCTGCACCGCGATTGCGCGGTGGACGCACTGCATCGCCTGTGGCAGCAACCTGCCAGTTCGGCAATGACACTGACCGTGATAGCCATCGCGCTGCTACTGCCCGCGCTGCTGTACGTGACCGGGAAAAACCTGAGTCAGTTTGACAGCAGTCTGGCGCAGGCGAACCAGGTGACGGCCTATTTGCGGGCAGAGGTGAATGACAGCGCAGTTGACGACCTCCGGCAGCGTGTAGAGGCACATGAGCGGGTGGATACTGTCCGCTATATTTCTCCTGAGCAGGCCGCTGCCGATTTTGCTGAATGGTCGGGGCTGGGCGACGTGGTCGAGTCTCTGGCGCAAAATCCGCTGCCCGCAAGCCTGGTCGTCCAGCTGGCTGATACTCGTTATGAGACAGCCGTGCAGGTGCAGGACCTGCTCCGCGACGAACCTGCTGTGGATTTTGTGCAGATGGATCAACTGTGGCTACAGCGCCTGGACAGTTTCCTGAGCCTGACCCGGCGCGCGGTGGTCGCCCTGATCGTGGTGCTGTCACTGGCCGTGCTGTTTATTACTGGCAACACTATCCGCACCAGCATCGCCAGTCGCGAGGCAGAGATCCGGGTGATGAACCTGATCGGTGCTACCCGCGCCTTCATCGCGCGTCCCTTTCTGTATACCGGTCTCTGGTACGGTCTGCTGGGCGGCGCACTGGCCTGGCTGCTGCTGGGCCTGCTGATGCTGTTGCTGGGTGGACCGGGCGCAGAGCTGCTGACCTACTACGGTAACCAGTATCAGGTGCAGGGTATGGGCGCCGCCGCCAGCATCACACTGCTCGGTGGCAGTGCCGCACTGGGCTGGCTGGGCGCCCGCCTGTCGGTGTCGCGTCACTTCACCAGATTTTGACGCGCTCTTCCGGTTCACGGTACATGCCGTCGCCTTCGGTCACATCAAACGCTTCATAAAACTCCGGCATGTTCGACAGGGCACCACGCACCCGGTACTGGCCGGGCGCATGCGGGCCGGTGATCAGCTGCTGGCGCAGGGCTTCATCCCGGAAGGCTATCCGCCAGATCTGTCCCCAACCCATGAAGAAGCGCTGGGCACCGGTAAATCCTTCAATGACCGGTGACGGTTCACCCTGCAGGCTGCGCTGCCAGGCCTGGTAAGACACATTCAGGCCACCCAGGTCAGCAATGTTCTCGCCCAGTGCCAGCGCCCCCTGAATATTCATGCCCTCGATCGGTTCGTAAGCATCAAACTGGGCCACCATCAGGTCGGCGCGTTCACGGAACTGCTGCTCGTCAAGGTCCGCCCACCAGTCACGCAGGTTGCCCTCTCCGTCCGAGCGTCGCCCCTGATCGTCAAACGCGTGGGTAATTTCGTGCCCGATAACCGCGCCAATGGCACCGTAATTGATGGCGTCATCAGCCTCGACATCGAAGAAGGGCGGCTGCAGGATGGCGGCGGGAAATACGATTTCGTTCATGGTGGAACTGTAGTAAGCATTGACTGTCTGCGGCGTCATAAACCATTCTTCGCGATCCACCGGCTGGTCCAGACGCGCCATCATGCGTTGGTATTCACAGCGGTTGGCCCGCGTCATATTGCCGATCAGGTCGTCGGCGCTGATTTGCAGGCAGTCATAGTCACGCCATTGGTCAGGGTAGGCAATCTTGGTGTTGAGGCGCGCCAGTTTGGCCTGTGCTTCGACCTTGGTTTCCGGTGTCATCCAGGCGAGGTTGTCGATGGCGACTTCGAATGCCGCCAGCAGATTGCGCACCAGAGCATCCATGCGTTCGCGTGCCTCGGCCTGAAAATGCCGCTCGACGTACAGTTGGCCGACCGCGAAACCGAGCACCGAATCAACGGCATTGACCGCGCGCATTTCCCGGCTGCGCATCTCCGGCTGACCACTGAGCGTCCGGCCAAAGAAATCGAAGTGCTCGTCAACAAAGGCTGACGACAGATACGGAGCCGACATCCGCAGCAGGTGGTAGCGTTGATAGTCCTGCCAGTCGGCAACATCAATGTCGCGATAAAAACTGGCAACATGCTGAAGGTAAGGGGGCTGGCGCACCACCAGCGCATCAATGCCGGACAGACCGGCATCATCCAGATAGCTGGCCCAGTTCAGGTCCGGCGCCAGCGTCGCCAGCTCCTCCGGCGTCACGCGATTGTAGGTCGCCGTGCGATCGCGGTTCTGCACCCGCGTCCAGTGTCCCAGGGCAATGCGACGCTCCACCTCATAAACCCGGTTGGCAGCGGCCAGCGCTTCATCGCCGCTCAGCATCCCCGCCAGCTCGAACATCCGGCTGATATGCGCCACATACTGCTCGCGTATGGTTTCATAACGCTCACTGTCGCTGACGTAATAGTCACGATCAGGCAGGCCCAGCCCGGACTGCCCCATGGTGGTAATGTACTGGTCAGACTGCCCCTGATCCTGGCTGATGCTGTAACGGAATGGTGCCATACGGCTGTGTTCAGCGGCGCCCGCCCAATACGCCAGGAGCTGCTCGTGGCTGGCGAGTGCGTCGATTTGCGCCAGATCATCAGCCAGTGGCGCAACGCCCTGAGCTTCGATGGCATCGGCAGCCATAAAAGCGGTATACATATCACCAATTTTTTGCGTCAGGGTGCCCGTTTCCGCGTCATCCGCTGCAGCTTCCTGCAGTATCGCCAGCACATCGGCTTCAGCAGCCTCGCGTAACTCGTCGAAACTGCCCCAGCGTGAGCGGTCCGCCGGTATGGGATTCTGCTCGACCCAGCCACCATTGACGTATTCAAAGAAGTCATCCTGCGGCCGAACGCTGCGATCCATATTATCCAGATCGACGCCCAGGCCCAGTTCGGTGGTCTCGTTCACCGGCACTTGAGCGCTTTGCTGTGCTGGCGTATCCTGAGAAGGTGAGCAGTGACTCAGCAGCACGGCCAGGGCTGCTAGCGCCAGTGCTCTGCCAGAGAAAGTGGTGCTGGACACCGAAAATGCAAAAAAACCTGGCTTTCGGGCAACATGGCCCTTGAAATCTTTAGAACTGAACATCAGATAATCACTCGTGCAAGAAAAAGTGTTAGAATAAGGTCGTTTAGGTGCCCGATCATATACGCAGGGCACCCGTTGTTAAAGTTAAAGACTGTTATAGACGTAGAACGATTGCAGATTCAATCTATTGCACATCGGGACGTACTCAGAAACATTATGAGCATAGGAAATATGACTACAGCCAAGAGTTTGCAACTAGTCGGCCCGGCCGTACCGGGTCGCGATCTATCTGCCTATGTGACGTCAGTCAACAGCATTCCTGTATTGACCGCCGAGCAGGAGCTGGAGCTGGCAAATCAGTATTATTATGAAGAAAATCTGGAAGCTGCCCATCAGCTGGTGCTCGCGCACCTGCGCTTTGTTGTGCACATGGCCCGCAGCTACTCGGGTTACGGCCTGTCCCAGGCAGACCTGATCCAGGAAGGCAATGTGGGCCTGATGAAGGCCGTCAAACGCTTCAATCCGGAAATGGGTGTGCGCCTGGTTTCTTTTGCCGTGCACTGGATCAAGGCGGAAATGCACGAATTCATCCTGCGCAACTGGCGCATCGTGAAAATTGCCACCACCAAGGCCCAGCGCAAACTGTTCTTCAACCTGCGCAGTTCGAAAAAACGCCTGGGCTGGTTGAGCAATGACGAAGCACAGGCGGTCGCCGATGATCTGGGCGTGGATGCCACGGTCGTGCGCCAGATGGAAGGCCGCATGAGTTCCTATGACACGGCTTTTGATGCGGCGTCCGAAGCAGACGATGATGAGGCCTACAAGGCACCTGCGTATTACCTGCAGGACGACAGCTCTGACATGGCGCTCGACATCGAAGAAAGCCAGTGGGAAGAAGAGCAGAACAGCAATCTGTACCTGGCCATGAACGAACTGGATGAGCGCAGCCGCGACATCATCACCAGCCGCTGGCTGTCAGATCAAAAAGCGACGCTGCATGACCTGGCCGCCAAATACAATGTGTCGGCCGAGCGTATTCGTCAGCTGGAAAAGAACGCAATGAACAAAGTACGCGGCGCCATGGTAGCGTAACTCAGCGCCCTGTCTTGCAGTTTTTGTTTGCGCGCCATTCGGAAGCCGCTGCTAATGACAGCGGCTTTTTTGTTTTAATACAACACCTGTTTCCAGACACTGCCGGAGTGCCATCATGCCCAGTCTGTTTATCGCCCTTGCTGCCATCAATGGGTTTATCGCTGTAGGCCTGGGTGCCTTTGCGGCGCACGGCCTGAAGAACCGTTTGCCGGAAGACCTGCTCGCGATCTTCCAGACCGGTGTGCAGTATCAGATGTACCATGCGCTGGCCCTGTTCGGTGTCGGCCTGGTGGCCATGCAACTGAGCGACTCCGCGCTGTTGCGCGCCAGCGGCTGGGCATTTGTGGTCGGTATCGTGATTTTCTCCGGTAGCCTGTATGTGTTGAGCCTGAGCGGCATCCGCTGGCTCGGTGCCATCACCCCGATCGGTGGCGTTGCCTTTCTGACCGGCTGGGCGCTGCTGGCGATTGCCATGCTGGCCGGGCGAACCCTGTAAGCGCCGGCCACTGGCGAGGAACGACCCATGAAAATACTGGTAAATGGAGAAGCCATGGAGCTGGCCGAACAGAGCACTGTTCAGGAGCTTCTGGCACGACTGGAAATGACGCAGGGTCGGGTGGCCGTGGAAGTGAACGCGGACATTGTGCCGCGCAGTCTGCATCAGCAACACCTGCTCAATGACGGCGATCGTGTCGAAATTGTACACGCCATTGGTGGCGGCTGACCCCGGCCCGCACCAGCCCTTAACGACCAACGCTCGAGATGACACTTATGCAAAACACCCGTACGCAAAACACCAGGCAAAGTCAGGACAAGCCCCTGGTGCTGGCCGGTAAAACCTATCAGTCGCGGCTGATCATTGGCAGCGGCAAGTATGCCGACTTTCAGCAAAACCTGGCGGCACTGGAAGCCAGCGGCGCGGAAATGATCACGGTTGCCATCCGCCGGGTGAATCTGGGCCAGCACAAGGGTGAACCCAGTTTGCTGGATGTGATCTCGCCGGAAAAATATACCTTCCTGCCTAACACCGCCGGCTGCTATAACGCCGCCGATGCCGTGCGCACCTGTCGCATGGCACGTGAGCTGCTGGATGGCCACAAGCTGGTCAAACTGGAAGTGCTCGGCGACCAGAAAACGCTGTACCCAAATGTGACCGAGACGCTGGTGGCCGCAGAGCAGCTGGTTGCCGACGGCTTTGATGTCATGGTTTACACCAGTGATGATCCCTTGATCGCCAAGCGCCTGGAAGAAATCGGCTGCATCGCCGTGATGCCGCTGGGCGCGCCCATCGGCTCCGGGCTGGGCATTCGCAACCCCTACAATATCCGCATGATCCTGGAAAATGCATCCGTCCCCATTATTGTTGATGCCGGTGTCGGCACCGCATCGGACGCCACCATTGCCATGGAACTGGGGTGTGACGGTGTGTTGATGAACACCGCGATCGCTGAAGCGGGCGACCCGATACTGATGGCGTCGGCCATGCAGAAGGCGGTAGTCAGTGGCCGTGAAGCCTGGCTGGCCGGCCGCATGCCGCGCAAGTTGTACGCCAGTGCGTCATCACCCATCGACGGCACTTTTTTCTGATAGCGGATTTCCCATGAGCACTTCCGAGCAGGATACCGGTGACAAGAAAACCGGTACTGAACATCACCGGCCTCTGCGCAGCTTTGTCATTCGCGCCGGGCGCCAGACCGCCTCACAAAAAGAGGCGCTGGAAAAATACTGGTCACATTATGTGATAGATGACACCACCAGCATGTTGGACACCGAAGCCCTGTTTGGCAGACAGGCGCCGCTGGTACTGGAAATCGGCTTCGGCATGGGTGATTCGCTGGCCGAGATGGCTGCCGCCAGTCCGGAGAAGGACTTTATCGGCATCGAAGTACACCGGCCCGGTGTGGGCAAACTGCTGGGGCACATCGAGCGCCTGGGCCTGACCAATCTGCGTATTTATTGCCATGATGCGGTGGAAATACTGGCGCGTTGTATCGCCGATCATTCGCTGAATACCGTGCAGATTTTTTTCCCCGATCCCTGGCACAAGAAAAAACACAACAAGCGTAGACTCGTGCAACCCGCTTTTATCGCCGACCTGACCACCAAGCTTGTGCCAGGTGGCACTATCCATCTGGCTACCGACTGGCAGCCTTATGCCGAACACATGATGGAAGTGATGAGCGCTGCGGCGGCGCTGACCAACACCGCCGGCGCGGGTGCCTATGCACACGACACCGGTCGGCCGGAAACCAAATTCGAGCGCCGCGGTCACCGGCTTGGCCATGGCGTCTGGGATCTGGTCTTCGAGTACCGGCCCTCCGGGTTGTCACGATGATGTAACAAGCATATGTCAGGATCACCGGTTTAATCTCCGTTTACGGGAAACCCCGCCATGATCCGTACTGCACCTCTTCTGTTCGTGACCTGCTGTCTGGCCACATTGATCACTGCCTGCGATTCACGTTCACCCTCATCGCCGGGCATTGATTCTCCCGGTGCCACAGACACCGATCAGCAGACCGCGTTTCGTCTGCGCCGGGATTTTTCCGCAGCGCTGAATGCTGACAGCGGCTGGGCAGCAGGACTCAACGACGCTGCGACAGTGTTTACTGACGAACCTTTCCGGTTACGGATCGAAGTGGAAGCTGCCGGTGACGCACAGCTTCAGCCCCGACGCTATCAACTCGAATATCAGCGCAACGGCGGCCACTGGCAGGCCATGCCGGCAGAAAACTTCCCGCAGCCGGCCAAGGTGCTGATCCCGGATCTGACCGCCGACCCGGCTGCGACCTGGCAGTTTGCAGAGGGCAGTGCCGCGTCCGCCACCGTCAGGCGCGACGAGGAGCGCAGCTTCCTGCGCCTCACGGCCGGTGAACAATCCGTTACCGCCATTGGCAACTACGAAAATCTTTGGGACGCGGTGGAATTTTCGGTTGATATACGCTTGCCCGCCGGCGCGAGCAGTGGCGCCGGCCTGGTGTTTGGCGTGATCGATACGCAGAACTACAGTCAGGTAACGCTTGGCGCTGAGGGCTCGGTCCGTTTTGAGCGAATCGTCAACGGCGCGGCAACGCCGATCGCCGACGCCACAACCGCCATCGCCACCGATCGCTGGGTCGAACTGAAGGTGCTGATTGATGGTCGCCAGGCCACGCTCGAGTACGGTGATGACACCCTGGTCATGACTGCGGACTTTGATGAGGTCATCCCCGCCTCGGTCATGGGCCTTACAGTGCCGGCCGGCGCAACCGCGGATTTCGCCAATGCCGTCATTGAGGGCCAGCCGCGCTCACCCCGCATCAGCATCATCGCCAGTGACAGCTTCGATCATGGTGCCCCCACCACTGACCTGCTGGCTGGCGCCACCTCGGATTTTAGCGGGGGTGCCGGCGTCAGCTTCACACACAGAACGCCTCCCTGGGCGCAGAGCAGCGGCCACAGTGAATGGGAATGGCCACTGGTGATTCGCCGTTTTGCCGACGGCGCCGAGACCAATGAGAACGCCGATACCTATGTGTTCCGTATGGTCACCGAGCAGGGCGATGTGGTGACGGCCGGCACACCCGCGATGGTGACTGTGTCTGTCCCGCCGCGTCATCTGGGCGGCGTTTTTGTCGAAACCCCGGCCAGGATCGGCCCGTTTGAAGCCAGCAACGGCGATTTGTATTTCCTGATGGAGCCGGCAGAGACTGACAATATGCTGATAACCGTCAAATCTGTTGACGGTGGCCAGAGCTGGCGGGAGATTGACGGTGACAACCGGCCGGCCACCGGTGACCTGGAGGGGTTTGCCGCCGTTATGGCCGAAGACACCATTTACATGCTGCACCAGACCTCCGATGACGTGTTCCTGCATGCCTTTCGTACCAGTGATCATGAGGACCAGCCCGACACCTGGGCGATACAGGATGAATGGCTGGCGTCGCCACAAGAGCCGCCAACACAGGTGGCAGATATTGCCGCGCGCAGCGACGGCAGTCTGGTAGGTGTCTACGGCAGTACAGAAAAGATTCACGTCCGGATACGTTCGCCCGAAGGTGTCTGGGGTGAGGCCATTACCGTTGATGCCAGCCAGCCCCAAAATCTGTCTGGCCCCGCGCTGGTGGCTGGCCATGAGGACATTGTCCATCTGGCGTACACCAGCGATGACGGCAGTGCCTGGTACCGGCGCATTCTGCCCGATGGCAGCCTGACGCCGCGGCAGCAGATCAGCGACGATCTGGGTCGTGAATCCGGGGATGTTGCCTCTATCTTGCCGCTGGTGTTTTTACCGGAGAGCAATACCGTCAGCATCATCTTTCGTGTCGCTGAGGGCACACTGAAGGAGCGCCGTGTCAGCGCCGACAGCACATTAAGCGCGGCTGTCACGGTGACTGACCGCCGGGTTGTGCAGAACGCCGTCGACTCGGATCAGACCGGCGCCGACGCCATTGCAGACGGGAACCGCGTGCATGTGCTGTTCATTGATGACAACAGCCGCCACCTGTACCACACCTTCAGTGACGATGCCGGCAACTGGCAACCGGCCACGCTTCAGGTTGATGGCATCAACGGCCAGTGGGTGCGCGGCGCGCGAATCAAATCGGCGGGCGCCGGACCGGTTTACGGTTATGTCTATGACGCCGGCGCGGACGGTGGTTCGGGTAAAAACCGCTATGGGGAGCTGCCGTTGGCAACGCTGCCTGCGTCACCCGCCCTGATTGATTAGACGAACGGTTGTCCGCTCTTCTGGCAATGGCCAGGCAGCTACGTTATTCTTCGGCGTTAAGTATTCAGCCTGACAATAACAATCACCGGGCAGGTATCGCCGGTGAATCCTGGCTGCGTCCGTCCCATCAGGAGTCCTACAACAGATGCACACACTGGTCCCAAGCCGCGCCCGCGGCCTCGTGAAGGCAGGCATTGTGGCGTTGTCCGCCGCTGTGCTGGCCGCCTGCGGCGTCGAGGAACTGCCGGAGAATCCGCTGGCCGGTCAGCTCAACATGCCCCGCACCGTGGCCTGGTCGGCGTATCCGACCGGCACCGGCGGCTACAGCCAGGCGGTCGCCATCGGCAATATTCTGCAACGGCAGTACGGCGTCAACCTGCGTGTGGTACCGGGCCGCAATGATGTCTCGCGGCTGGCGACGCTGAACGCGGGTCGGGTACACATGTCCGCTGGCGGCTCCGAGGCGGTCTATGCCCAGGAAGGTATTCTCAACTTTGCATCCCGTATCTGGGGCCCACAGCCTATCCGCGCGGTGCTGTCCAATTTTTCCACCAGCTGTTCGTTCAGCCTGGCCACAGCGGCTGATGCCGACATTCGCGAAGTTGAAGATGTCCGCGGCAAACGCGTCACCTGGGTACAGGGCGCGCCATCGCTGAACAACGCCCTGACTGCCCTGTTATCTTATGCCAACCTGACCTGGGATGACGTGGAAATGGTCGAAGTGGGCGGCTATAACGCGTCCATAGACGCTGTCATCAATAATCGCGCCGATGTCGCCGGCGGTGCCTGCAACTCGCCCCCCTTCCTGCGTCTGGAAACCTCGCCGCGCGGACTGTACTGGGTGGAGTTTCCGCCCGAAGATGCGGAGGCCGTGCAGCGGGTCCGCGACCGCCTGCCCTGGTACGTGCCACACGTTGCTACCGAGGGACCGGCCATTGATGAGGATGAAGGCATCGAAGTGTTCACATCCGCCTACCCGCTGCTGGTGGCCATGGACGATGCGGACACCGACATGGTTTATGGCATGACCAAGGTCATCGCCCTGCATTACGATGAATACAAGAATTCAGCGCCGGGTGCCAATGGTTGGCGCATCAACGGTCAGCAGCTGGAGAACGCCTTTATTCCCTACCACGAAGGCGCCATCGCCTACTTCAGGGAAATCGGCATCTGGACGCCGGAAGCCGAAGCCAAACAGCAGGACAACCTGAACCGCCAGCGGGTGCTGATGGAAGCCTGGCAGGACTATAACGTTTCTGCCCCGGAAGACCGAAGCGAGTTCGAAGCTGGCTGGCTGGCATTCCGCGAACAGCGACTGGCTGAACTGGGCATGGTTACGCTCGCCGAAACCCAGTAGCGCCCGCCATCATCAATCAAAAATTTCATAACAAGATGACTGCCCATGAGTAACAGTATTATTCCACCGATCAAGCCACCCAAGGACGATGACACCGAGCTGCCCGCGATCGGGCGCTACCGCGAACTCACCAAAAACTGGCGGGTCGTAATGGCGACGTTGACAGCACTGGCGACAATGCTGGCTATCAACCAGATCTTCGCCCTGGGTTTTTTTGTTGATTTCACCATGCTTGACGGCCGTTACCTGTACCTGATCACCGGCCTGATGCTGATCATGGTGTTCATTACCTTTCCGTCACACAAAAACAATCTGAATTTTGTGCCCTGGTACGACAAGGTCATCATGGCCGCTATTGCCGTCATCTTTTCCTATTTCGCCTGGAATGCCGAACGTATCATTCTGGACGCCTGGGAATATGCAGCGCCCTTTGAAGGTATTGTGCTGGCCCTGATCACCTGGGCCATCATCCTGGAGGCCGGACGGCGCGCCGGTGGCTGGCCGATATTTTTTATTGTGCTGGTGTTATCGCTGTACCCGACCTACGCAGATCGTATGCCCGATGTCATAGCCGGCATCGGCATGCCCATTCATGATGTGGCGATTTTCCACGTGCTGGGTGAGGAAAGCCTGTTTGGTGTGGCGCTCAACTCCTTCGCGATGCTGGTATTCGGCTTTATTCTGTTCGGGGTAGCACTTCAGTACACCGGCGGCGGTCCCTTCTTTATCAATTTTGCTTTTGCCCTGCTGGGTCACAAGCGTGGTGGCGCAGCCAAGGTGGCGATATTCTCCAGTGGCCTGATGGGCTCCATGAGTGGTGGTCCCATCACCAACGTACTGACCACCGGCCCGCTGTCCATTCCCGCCATGCGCCGCACCGGTTTCTCCCGCGGTTATGCGGCAGGCGTTGAGGCCTGTGCATCCACCGGCGGCGTGCTGATGCCCCCCATTATGGGCGCCACGGCCTTCGTGATGGCCAGCTTTCTGGGCGTGAGTTATGTCACCGTGGCCATTGCCGCGATCGTGCCCTCCCTGCTGTATTTCTATGGCCTGTTCATGCAGATTGATGCCTATGCAGCGCGCAACAAGCTGCAGGGCTTACCCAAGGACGAATTGCCCAGCCTGGGCAAGGTATTCAAGGAAGGCTGGTATTTTATTGCGGTGTTTGTGGTGCTGACCGTGATGCTGGTGTACATGCAGCGTGAGGCAACGGCGCCGTTTATCGCCACGGCAGCCCTGCTGATCATCAACCAGTTCACCATGCACAAGATGAACCTGGACAAGTTTCTGCTGATGGTCGCTGCCATGGGCCGGCTGATGGCCGAGCTGGCCGGTATCCTGGCCGCCATTGGTCTGATCGTCGGCTCACTGGCGGTGACCGGCATGGCCGGCACCCTGGCCAACGACCTGGTGTATCTGGCCGGCGACAATGTGCTGGTGCTGCTGATCATGGGCGCCCTGACCAGTTTTGTGCTGGGCATTGGCATGACGGTAACGGCCGCTTACATCTTCCTGGCCATCGTACTGGCACCGGCACTGATCAATGCCGGCCTGGATCCGCTGGCCTCACACATGTTCATCATGTACTGGGGCATGCTCAGCTTCATTACCCCACCGGTGGCACTGGCAGCGTTCGCGGCCGCCAGCGTGGCCCAGGTATCGGCCATGCGCGCAGGCTGGGAAGCCATGCGCCTGGGGGCGATCATCTATTTCATTCCGTTTTTCTTTGTCCTCAACCCCGCGCTGCTGTTGCAGGGTGAGTTTGCCGCCATCGCACAGAATGTCGGCACTGCCCTGGTTGGCGTGGCGTTCATTTCGGCCGGTCTGCAGGGTTACCTGCTGGGCTTTGGCCGCATCGGTGAAGACAAGCTGGGGCTGGTGTCACGGGGCTGCGTGTCCATTGCCGGTCTGGCGCTGGTGACACCGGCAGGTGGTCTGTATGGCTTCAGCCAGGTCGTGTTGATAGCTGTCTGCGCAGGCTTCCTGGCGGCAGGGTTAGGTATCACGCTGTTGCAACGCAAGCGCCTGTTGCCGGTGGTTTGAGCTGCGGCGGCTGCCGTGCAGGTCTCAGAACCACAACCGATGCTCATGGCGCTTGAGCCAGCCGACATAGCGCTTGTAGTCCGGACAGACACCAGCCACTGCCTGCCAATAGGCCGGTGAATGATTCATGTGCAGCAGATGACAGACTTCGTGGCAGATCATGTAGTCGATGACGCCATCAGGCGCCAGCATGATCAGCCAGTTGTACTGGATACGTCCCTGCGCTGTGCAGTGTCCCCATTTGCTTTTGGTCTTGCGAAATACCACATCCGTGAGTTTTGTCCCCACCCCCAGGTGCTCGGCCAGCGCGCGGGTGCGCGCCGGCAGCCAGGCTTTGGCCTGCGCCTGCAACCAGCCCTTGAAGATGGCGACCACTTTGTCGGGAGCCAGATCAGGACCATGAATGGTCAGCTCGCGGTCGCTGACTGCCACTCCGCTGCGTGACGCTTTTTGCAGGCGCACTGTCAGGCTGCGTGCCTTGTACAGAATCTCGCTACCATCAACCAACGACAGGTGTTCGGCCGCGCGCTGGACCTTTTCCTGGTGTTTGCGGCACACCCAGGCCTGATGTCTGGACAGAAATTGCAGGATTTCCCGGCGGGCGATCCGCAACGGGGCCCGCACCTCGATGCGATCGTGACGCACATGCACGGCGAGGCTTTTGCGGCGGCTGCGCACCAGCTGGCAGGGCAGCGGCAGCCCGGCCACGGTCAGGGTTTCCTCATCAGTTTGAGGTTGCTGCTTGAGCATAAAATCAAACACGGGTCAGCTTCCGGACGTTCAGATCATGTTGCCCGGCATGTCCGCCAGCGCGCCTTGGCGTGGCAGGTCCCGGGCGGTTGGACTGTAACACGAATTCACGCATAATAGCGCCCTGCACGCCCCGCGCCGGGCGCCCATCCGCAAGCAAGGGCCCACATCATGAGCAGCCTGTTTACCCGAATCCGTCACGGCGAGCTACCCGGCCATGTGCTCTGGGACGATGGCCGCTGTTTCGCGATTCTGACCATCAAACCGATCAGGGATGGTCATCTGCTGGTCATACCACACCGGGAAGTCGATCACTGGGACGACATGGATGCCGAGCTCAATGCTCACGTATTCCGCGTCGCCAGTGTGTTATCACGAACCCTGCGCAGCCTGTTTCCCTGCGAAAAGGTCGGCATGATGATCGCCGGACTGGAGGTGCGCCATACCCATCTGCACCTGGTTCCCATCACGGCCATCAGTGACCTGAATTTTGCCCTGGCGCAGGAGCGTGAGGAAGAGGCTCAGTTTGGCACCGCCTGTCGCATCCGCCAGGCACTGCGCGACGCTGGCCACCAGGCAGTGCCGGCACCATGACGGCCTCAGGCAAACAGCACGACGATATATTTGCCAGCCCACAGGCCAGGTCGGATTTTGTCTTCGATGAAAAAGTCGCGTCGGTGTTTACTGACATGATCAATCGGTCCGTGCCCGGCTATGCCACCATTCTGTCGATGATCGGTGTATTGTCTGCGCGTTACGGGAAGCCTGGTTCCAATATTTATGATCTGGGCTGTTCGCTTGGTGGCGCCAGCCTGGCCATGGCGCACCAGATACCGCACCGGGACTACCAGCTGTTTGCCATCGACAATTCTCCGGCCATGGTCAACCGGCTGCAAAAAGCCCTGGCCGCGCCTGAGTCGGCGGCGCTACCCGTCAACGTGGTATGTGAAGATGTCTGCGAGACCCGGATCAGCAACGCCTCCGTGGTCGTGCTCAACTTTACCCTGCAATTTATCGCCCCGGCCAAACGCGCCGCCCTGATTCAGAAGATCAGTGATGGACTGCGCCCCGGCGGCATTCTGATTCTGTCCGAGAAAATACGCTTCCCCGCCCCCGCCCTGAACGATCTGTTTATCGACCTTTACCATGAGTTCAAACTGGCCCGTGGCTATTCCGAACTGGAGGTCAGCCAGAAACGCGCGGCACTGGAAAATGTGTTGATACCGGAGACCATCAATGATCACAAGAAACGTCTGCAGGAAGCTGGTTTTCAGTCCTGTGATGTCTGGTTTCAATGTTTCAATTTTGCGTCCATGGTTGCAGTGCGCTGATGTGGCGGGGTCGCGATACAGAGGCTGATGAGCGGCTGCATGAGCTGTTGCAGGGCACGCCTTTGGAAACGCTCAGTCACTATGCCAGTGAGGCCTACCTTTATTCGCGCGGACATGGGCTGACCGAACGCTGGCTCACGATGTTCGATGAACTGCCGGCCATACAGCCGGGCAGCATAGACCTGGCCACGCAGGTGCGTATAGGCAGCGCTGCGGATTGCACATCGGAGCAGCGGGCAGTGCTGGAAGCCGCCGCCCGCACCTTTATGCCCTGGCGCAAGGGGCCGTGGTCTTTTTTTGGTATCGAAATCGATACCGAGTGGCGATCGGACATGAAATGGGATCGCCTGCTGCCGCATATTCAGCCACTGAGTGGCCGCCGCGTGCTGGATGTTGGCTGCGGCAATGGTTACCACTGCTACCGCATGCTTGGTGAAAACGCCGAGCTGGTGCTGGGTGTAGACCCACATCCGGCCTATTTTTTTCAGTACCGCCTGATGCAACATTATCTGCGGCACCTGGCGGTTTTTGTGCTTCCCGTCACCCTGGACCAGTTTCCGGACAAATCCGGGCTGTTTGATACGGTGTTTTCCATGGGCGTGTTGTACCACCGCCGCTCGCCAATAGATCATCTCTTTCAGCTGCAAAGCTGCCTGCGTGAAGGCGGCGAACTGGTGCTCGAATCTCTGGTTGTTGATGGACCGGATGGTTATGCTCTGATGCCGGAAGATCGTTATTGCCAGATGAAGAACGTCTGGTTTTTACCGTCAGTCGCTACCACCGAAAGCTGGCTTAAACGCTGCGGATACCGCGATGTGCGCACCGTGGACGTGAACACCACCGACAGCCATGAGCAGCGACGTACTGACTGGATGCCGTTCCAGTCGCTGCGCGATGGGCTGGACCCGCATAACCCGGCACTTAGTGTGGAAGGTCTGCCGGCGCCAAAGCGCGCAATTACCCTGGCCACCGCGCCACCAAAACGCAACTGACGGATTGACAAGTTTGTATTGACCTGTGCCGTAAAGTTGGTTCACTATAGATCGTGATGTGGGGTCAACTCTAATTAATACGAGATTAACATCACGTTAATAACAAAAAAAACAAGGAACTGCGCCCATGGCTCGTCCACTTCGAATCGAGTATCCCGATGCTTACTATCACGTCTCAAATTTTGCAGTCGAAGGGCAAAAAGCATTCCCCTCCGCACGCTACTATGAGGCGTTCCTCCAGGCTCTTGATGAGACCTGCCTTCGCCTGAACGTGCAGGTTCACGCGTACTCGCTACTGAAAGACCAGTATCATCTGCTATTGAAAACACCCGAAGGCAACCTCAGTCGCTTCATGCGTCAGATCGACGGTCTGTATACGCAGTATTACCAGCGCCTGAAAAAGAGCGAGGGCTCGTTGTTCCGGGGCCGTTACAAGGCGGTGCTGGTGCAGCCGGATCCCTACCTGTTGCCACTGAGCCGGTATATCCATCTGGGCGTTCGCAAGCAGGACCTGGACAGCAATGCCTGGTCCAGCTACCTGGCCTACACCAACAAGGTCAAGCCGCAAAGCTGGCTGGTGAGGGATGAGGCTCTGGCCCAGATCGATGGTCCGGCCAATCGCCGCTATCAGCGTTATGCCGACTACGTGAAAGCCGGTGTTGATGACGAGCTGGCTCACTTTTATGGCAAAAAGAACCTGTCCTCGGTGATGGGTGACGAAAAATTCCGTAAATTTGCCAGCAGCAAACGTAGCGCCAGCAAACCCCGTGGTGTATCGCGTGGTGCCAATGCTAAATGGCGGCCGGCCTGCAAGGAAATTGTCAGCGCCGTGGCGGCCCACTTCAAGGTAACCGAGGAGAGTATTTACCAGGCTGCGCGCGGCCCGGGCTCCAAGAATGTACCGCGCTGGGTCGCCATGTACCTGTGTCAGGAACTGTCCGCGTCAACACTGCAGACCATCGCCCGGCTGTTCAAGCTGAAGCGTTATGGCACGGTATCAACGACGGTTGGCAAGCTTAAAAAGGAGTTTGACACCGATCCCAAGCTGCTGGCGTCTACCCAGAAGCTGATCAAGTCGCTGAGCAAGCACTGTCTCTTATACACATCTCCGAGCCCACGAGACAGGCAGAAATCTCGT
>OLID01000433.1_pt1 | contig 18194 bp, 18 predicted proteins | sample 1609361 | NCBI WGS metagenome assembly OLID01 (sample SAMN05416778, study PRJEB24817) | seawater metagenome | isolation source: Sea water | place: Canada:Atlantic | collected 2013-07
TAAGAGACAGATTGTCGATACAGTAGTAGCCATGATCTTCCAGCATGTTTAATGCGGTGCTTTTGCCGGAACCGGAGCGGCCGCTTACGATCAGGAGTCTCACAATTGCTCGCCTGCCTTAATTAGGTCTGGATTTGATTTTGCTGTCAGCGGATTGCGACGACCGGGCCCTGACGGTGCTCAGCTTTGAGATTGCTCGCTGAAGCGTATCGCCGTCTGGTAAAGCTCATCGCTACTACTGGCATCGCGCAGTGCCTGACAAAACGTTTCCTGGTGGAACAGTCGCGCCAGGCCACTCAGCACACGCAGGTGTTCGTCGGTTTCTTCAGCTGGCACGATCAGCACGAACAGCAGATCCACCTGTTGCGAATCAATGGCATCAAAATCAATGCCTTCGTCCAGTTGTACCAGTGTGCCGATAATCTGCGTGCACTCCTGAACCCGGCAATGAGGTATGGCAATGCCATTGCCGATGCCCGTGCTGCCCAGTTGCTCGCGCGCCAACAAGGCATTATAGATGGCGTCTGCTGACAGGCTGCTGCTGCTTTCTGCGATATGTTCACTGATGGATGTCAGAAAACGTTTTTTACTGACACCCGGCATATTACAGACGGTGCGTTCAGGGCTAAGAATTGTGCTCAGTTGCATCAGGGCTTCCTAATCTTCCGATGGCTGCCATTCTAGAACCTTGGCCTGCCGCTGGCAATGCGCTAGACCAGTCGTTTTCGCTCATTGGACGGCGGTATAGACAACGATTCCCGGTACTTGGCGATGGTTCGTCGGGCGACGTTGATACCCTGTTCTTCAAGCAACTGCGTGATTTTGCTGTCGCTCAATGGTTTACGTGGGTTTTCCGCCACCACCAGCTTTTTGATCAGGGCACGAATGGCCGTGGACGAACACTCCCCGCCACCGGCCGTGCTGACATGGCTGGAGAAAAAATATTTAAGTTCGAAGATACCACGCGGTGTGTGCATGTACTTCTGTGTGGTCACCCGGGAAATGGTTGATTCGTGCATTTCCACGGCTTCTGCGATGTCATGCAGGACCAGGGGTTTCATGGCCTCTTCGCCTTTCTCCAGGAAACCCTGTTGGTGCTCGACTATGCGGCTGGCAACCTTGAGCAGGGTTTCGTTGCGGCTCTGCAGGCTTTTCAGAAACCAGCGTGCTTCCTGCAGGTTGTCGCGCAGGTAGTTATTGTCTGTGCTGTTCTCCGAGCGTTTTACCAGAGAGGCATAGTCAGCATTGATGCGCAGTTTGGGAGCCGTTTCGGGGTTCAGCTCAACGCGCCAGCGGCCACTGCGCGGGTCCTTGGTGACAAACACATCCGGCACAATGTAGGTAGCGGAGGAGGGCGCGATGTCGGCGCCGGGTCGCGGATCCAGCTTTTCGATGATGGCGATGGCATCACGGAGTTCGGGTTCCTTGAGTCGGGTCAGGCGCATAACCTGGGCATAGTCGCGGTTGCCCAGCAGAGGCAGGTGGTCCTTGACCAGCGTGCGCGCATTGCGAATGGCGTCGTTGACCATTGTCTCTGGTACCTGATTGAGCTGGATCAGCAGGCATTCGGATAAATCGCGGGCAGCCACACCCACCGGGTCAAAGTGCTGGATCCGGTGCAGTACCGCCAACACTTCGTCTTCTTCAATCTCCAGATGCTCCTGCAGCCCCTCCAGAATGGAGTCCAGACTGGCGCTGAGCTGGCCGTTGGCATCCACTGCGTCGATGATGGCCATGGCGATGAGCCGATCGGTGTCTGACATGGTGGTCAGATTCAACTGCCAGAGCAGGTGGTCCTGCAGCGATTCGGAGGCGGCATCACGGGACTCAAATTCATCATTGTCCGGGGCCGGGCTGCCGCTGGTGTAGCTGTTCTGATAGATGTCATCCCAGTTGGTGTCAACAGTCAGCTGCTCCGGGATACTGTCTTCCCAGTGCGATTCGTCGCCGCTGGCTTCGTAAGACGCATCGGAAGATGACTGTTCGGCGAAGCTGTCACCGGTGTCATCTGAGTTATTGCTGGACTTGTCCTTGCCGCTGTCCGACTGGGAGTTTGACTCGCTGCTGTCGTTGTCGAAGCTGGCGTCACTGCCATCGGCGTCCTGGGATTCGTCAACCTCCAGCATGGGGTTGGACTCCAGCGCCTGATGAATTTCCTGTTGAAGATCCAGAGTGGACAGCTGCAGAAGCCGGATTGCCTGCTGCAGCTGTGGAGTCATGGTCAGCTGTTGACCAAGCTTTAGCTGTAGCGAAATTTTCATGGCATCAGATACATCTTTGTTGCTCGTTTGTTGCGAAACTGTTTGTTGGCCGGCTGCTTTGCCGGCAGCTCAGTGTGGCACCGGCTGCGGGCGCTCTTGGCAAGCACCGCACTAGCAAGCATCATGCCGACATGCGCAAGATTTTGCAATATTTTTACCAAGGAAAATTCAGGGCATGCCGGCACGGTCAGATGCGGAATTTTTCGCCCAGATAGACATCGCGTACTTTCTGGTTGGCCAGAATCTGCTCGGCGCTGCCTTCGGCGATGATGCCGCCCTCACTGACGATATAAGCTTTTTCGCAGATATCCAGGGTTTCCCGAACGTTATGGTCGGTCAGCAAAACACCGATGCCGCGCATTTTCAAGTGCTCAATGATGGATTTGATGTCGCTCACGGAGATCGGATCGACGCCGGCAAACGGTTCATCAAGCAGAATGAAGCGCGGATCATTGGCCAGCGCGCGGGCAATCTCGGTGCGCCTGCGTTCGCCGCCGGACAGGCTCATGCCTTTGTTGTGGCGTATGTGGGTGATATGGAACTCCTGCAACAGGCTCTCCATTTTCTCCTGGCGCTGGGCCGGGTCCAGATCCTTGCGGGTCTGCAGAATGGCCATGATATTGTCTTCGACGCTCAGATTGCGGAAGATCGAAGAGTCCTGTGGCAAATAGCCGACCCCCAGGCGGGCCCGGGAATAGATCGGCAGGCCCGAAAGTTCGGTATCGTTGAGCTGTATATTGCCCGCGTCAGCCTTGACCAGGCCGACAATCATATAAAAACAGGTGGTCTTGCCTGCGCCGTTGGGGCCCAGCAGGCCGACGATCTGGCCGCTGTTGACGCTCAGCGAGACATCGCGGACTACTTGCCGCCCTTTGTACGATTTGGCCAGGTGTCTGGCTGACAGAGTATCCATCAGTTCCCGTTATTGTCCGGCGCTGGTACGGTGGTCGGTGCGGCAGCCGGCGGCTCCGCCTGCGAGGTGGGCGCCAGCAAGCCACTGCACGGACCAGGCGAGTCAGTGGCGCCGGTTTCAATGATGTGTTTGATCTGTGTGCATTCGAATGCAGTGCGTCCACGGTTAAAACTGGCACTGCCAATGAATTCGACAACGGACAGCTGAACGTCATTGACTGTCTCATTGTAGTAAACAATTGAGTCACTGTGGCCGGTGATTACTTCAGCAGCGGTCTCCGCGCCACGGGAAAAACGGGCCGGGTCACCCTCGACAGTGACCTTGATCAGCTCACCCGTGTCGATATCCCTTTCCAGGCGGGCTGTGTCGCCGAGAATTTCAATTGCTCCCCGCCTGAAGATGACATTATCGCTAAACGTAGCAATTTGCATCTCCCCGGAAAACTCTATGCTGCTTGGCCCGGCGGCATCGACAGTCAGGACATCATCGGTGGTCTCAGGCGTGGCCGATGGCGGGTTCTGAGCTTGCCCCGTCTGCTGGTCGGCAGGCGCTGTTGCTGCTGATCCCGGTTCCAGCGCTGCTGTTTCTTCCGCAGATGTATCATCAGGCGCAAGGGTGTCCTGGGCTGTCAGCAGGGGACTGATACATATTGCTGTCAGCAGGGTAGCCGCCCGTAACAGGCTGATTGGGTGTTCAATTGTCAACACGATAATAGCGGCCCTGTATATCCGATAAAAAGGTAATGGTGTCCACGCTGAGATCAGCATGCATGCCCTGGGATGTCTGCTCCAGACCGTTGCCGGTCACCCGGACCCTGGCGTCAGTAAACATGGTCTGTGTCGGAGGTTCTACGGTGAGCCGGCTACTGGTCAGGCGCACATTGCTGTTTCCCTCAGTGCGATGCAGAATCTGTACTGCATCGTTCAGGATCAGTTCCACGATGTCACCACCGCTGGTGGCCTGAATTCTGCCTGAAGCAGCGGAGATATTCCAGCGTTCCCGGCTGCCCTCAAACATTTGCATGACCGGCTCGGTGAGCTCGGTGACCTGGCCCGGAAACAGTCTCTGCTGGCTGGCAGACAGTGTGTAAGCCATCTGCCCGTTTTCATCATAAATGACGCTGCGTATGCCACGACCAAAACCGTCGTAATCGGTTTCCGGATCGGATACCGAGCCGAGGCTGCCATCTTCGACCGGCGCCACGCCAGTGCGTTCAGTCAGCAGCCAGGCAATCAGAATTGCCGGAATCAGCGCCAATAGCCATCGGTATCGTTTGCGTTTCATAACAGCTCAGCGCCGGTGGTGGTTCAGGAAAACGCGCGCAGGGCGTCGTCGTACTTACCCTGAGTGCGGAGAAGAAAGTCGGCGACATCACGTACGGCTCCTTCGCCGCCGGAACGCGTAGTACAAAGGGCAGCGCAATGGTGAACGCTGTCATGGGCATTGGGCACGGCAATGGGCAAACCAATACGGCGCATCACCAGCAAGTCCGGCAGGTCGTCGCCGACATAGGCGATCTGGGCAAGCGGGCATGGGTGGGTCTGCAACAGCTCATCCAGAGCGTTACCTTTGTCTTCGCGTCCCTGCGCCATCAGCGATATGCCCAGCGCCGCAGCGCGTCGCTCCAGAGCCACGGACTTGCGCCCGCTGATGATGCCCACCTGAATACCGTTTTGCTGCAGCAACTTGATACCCTGGCCGTCCAGTGTATTAAAGGCTTTCATGATCTCACCCTGCTCACCGTAAAAAAGTTGCCCGTTGGTCAGGACGCCATCAACATCCAGCAGTAACAGGCGAATGGATTGAGCACGTTTCAGCACATCGTCGGCGGTATCGTAGTATTTCATTGGCGGGCGCCCCGGCAGCGATCAGATGACATTGGCTTGTAGCAGATCGTGCATGCGAATAATACCGCTCATCCGTGACTCTTCGTCGGTCACTACCAGCGTATACACGCGATTGTCTTCCATCAGTTTTGCTGCCTCGGTAGCCAGTGCCTGCGCCTTGACGGTCTTGCTGTGGCGTGACATCACATCCCGCATGCATGTTGCCATGATGTCACGACCTGCATCCAGTGCCCGGCGCAAATCTCCATCAGTAAACACGCCCGCCAGCTCACCCTTATCATCAACAACCGTTGTCATGCCCAGACCCTTGCTGCTGATTTCGTAAAGAGCATCCTTCAGCAGCGTATTTTCCTGTACGCGCGGGATGGCATCGCCATCATGCATGATATCGGCAACCTTGAGCAGCAGGCGACGACCCAGGCGTCCGCCGGGATGGGAAATGGCAAAATCCTCCTGGGTAAAACCCTTGGCTTCCAACAGCGCCATGGCGATGGCATCTCCCAGCACCAGGGCTGCGGTGGTGCTTGACGTTGGGGCCTGGCCCAGCGGGCAAGCCTCTTCATCGACACTGGCGTCCAGATTGACATCAGCACTGTGAGCCAGCATGGAGTCCGGATTGCCAGTCATGGTGATAAAAGGCACGCCTTTACGCTTGAACAGGGGCAGTATGCTGATCAGCTCTTCGGTGGTACCGGAATTGGACAGTGCCAGCACGACGTCCCGATCAGTGATCATGCCCAGATCGCCATGACTGGCTTCGGCCGGGTGAACGAACATGGCAGGACTGCCAGTGCTGGACAGGGTGGCGGCAATCTTGCGGGCGATATGGCCGGACTTGCCCATGCCGGTGACGACAATGCGGCCATCGCAGGCCAGCATCAACTCGCAGGCTCGCGCAAACTGGTCATCAATTCGCCCGGTCAGTGCGCCAATGGCCTGGTGCTCGATTCGAATGGTGCGCAAGGCACTGTTGATCAGCGACTGCCTCTGTTCCATGCTCGTTTGCATCCGTTAGACTAGTGAATCTGATAGTACATTATGCCGAACCAGGCGGCATAAAGCAGCAGGAAGGCGATGCCGCTGAGTCGGCCGATCTGGGTGCCGCGACGGATCGCCACGAAGCAGAGTATGGCCAGCAGCAGGGTCATGACCATCATGGCAGTATAGTCACGGTAGAACAGGTCGGCGTGGAAGCTGCCGGCGGCCAGCAGGCCGGGGAAGGGCAGTACCACCAGGATATTGAGGATATTGGAGCCGATGATATTGCCGATAGCCAATTCGTGATGGCCGCGCAGGGCACAGGTGACGGTAGCCGCCAGCTCCGGCAGGCTGGTGCCCAGGGCGACCAGGGTCAATCCGATGATGCCGGACGATACGCCCAGGGTGGCGGCAATGGAAATGGCACCATTGACCAGAGCCTCGGCGCCGATGATCAGCAGCGTCAGGCCCAATGCCAGATAGGCTGCGGCCCGCCATGTGGTCATCTGTTCGGGCAGCTCGGTGTCGTCCTCTTCCAGGCCGGCAGCCTTGCGGGTAAACAGGTGATAGATGAAATAGGCAACCACAGCAATCAGTATCAGGCTGTCGATAGCGCCCAGATAGAGATTGGCCATCAGCAGGCCGCACACCACGCTTACCAGCAGCAGAGCAGGCATCTCCTTGCGGGACAGGGACTTGGGCGGAGTAATGGGTTTGATGACGATGGCAACACCCAGTGCTATGCCCAGATTGAATATATTCGATCCGATGGCATTGCCGATGGCCAGTTCGGGCTCCCCGGCCAGTGCTGATGCAGCCGAAGAGAAGATCTCCGGGGCAGAAGTGCCGAAAGCAACAATGGTCAAACCGATCACCAGCGGTGAGATGCCGAGGTTTCGTGCCAGGGCCGAGGCGCCGAAAACGAACTTGTCAGCGCCCCAGATCAGGCCGGCAAAGCCCAGGCAGATAATGAATACGTCTAGCAGCATAGTGTCCAGTAAAGAGTCATGGGTGGCTCGTCGCGGGTCGCTCATTAGACGGATGAACGCCTGAGCTTGCAAGTAGTAATTTATTGGCTGTGTTAATTGAGGTACACTGCAGCGGTGTCCCGACCAGTCGGCCGATGTTACCGTTATTCTCAATTAATTGCATCTGCCGTCAATAGCGGTTTGCCATGGCGGCATCAGCTCGCCAGGCCTGATTGGAGTTGTAACCATATGAAAAACATTACCAAATTGATTGCATTGAGTGTCGCTCTGATGTTTGTGCCATTGCTGGCAGTGCAGGCTCAGCCGCCCGCGCAATCGGCGGTCGAGGCAGCAGAACAATCCGTTACCCAACTGCTCAGTCGCGTGGAAGAGTTGCGGCCGTATTTTGAGTCCGACAAGGACCGGTATTACGCGGGAATTGAGGAAGAGGTTGGCAATTTTGTGGATTTCACCCAGGTTGCCACGGGAGTCATGGCGCGCTTTTCCGAGGATGCCACGGATGCACAGATCGAGGCGTTCGGTGAGAAGCTGCGGGCGACACTGACCCGCTTCTACGGCTCGGCACTGGTGGAGTACGGTGGCCAGGAGCTTAACTACATGCCACCCCAGAATCCGCCAGAAGATCCGACAGCGCCGACCAACGTCCGCATGCAGATTGTGTCGGATGGCACGCGTATCGAGTTGCAATATGCCATGTTCCTCAACGACAACAATGAATGGAAGCTACGCAACCTTTACGTGGGCGGTATCAACCTGCGCCGTCAGTACCATACCCAGTTTGCCGCGCTGATGGCCCGGCACAACAATGATATTGATGCCGTCATTGAGGCCTGGCAATAAACCGCGGTTGTTGTGACGGCGGCTGATGTTCACTGGTGGAGAAAGATAGATGACAAATGTAAATATTGATGCTCGCGCACTCGAAGACCTGCTGCAGTCCGGTTTTCCGGACTGTGAGGTGCGGGTTGAAGGTGGTGGTGGCAAGTATCAGGTCGCCATGGTAGGCGAAGCCTTTGCCGGGCTGAATGCCGTCAAACGACAACAATTGGTGTATCAGCACCTGAATGCGCATATACGCTCCGGCGCTGTGCACGCCGTGACCATGAACTTGCTTACACCGGAAGAGTCGGCCACGGCCTGATCTCGCGTTTTATCCCCGCCCATCTCAGTACCAGGACTCTTCATGGACAAGCTTTTAATTCAGGGTGGCGCCAGCCTGAACGGAGAAATTCGTGCTGCCGGCGCCAAGAATTCGGCGTTGCCGATTCTGGCAGCAACATTGCTGACGCGAGAGACCATGCAGATCTGCAATCTGCCGCATCTCTACGACATCACTACCATGCTGGAATTGCTCGGCTGCATGGGCGCCGAATCAGTCGTGGATGCCAGGCTCAATGTCGACATAAGCTCTGCGTCCATAAGTCACTGCAACGCGCCTTACGATCTGGTGAAAACCATGCGGGCTTCCATTCTGGTGCTCGGGCCTCTGCTGGCGAATTTTGGCAAGGCGGAAGTGGCGTTGCCAGGTGGCTGCGCGATTGGCAGCCGACCAGTGAATCTGCATATTACTGCGCTGCAGAAGATGGGTGCCAATATCGTTGTCGAAGACGGATACATCAAGGCGTCGGTGGACGGCCGCCTGAAAGGCTGCCATATCTTTATGGATATGTGTACGGTCACCGGCACCGAGAACGTGCTGATGGCAGCGACGCTGGCCGACGGTCAGACGATCATTGAAAATGCTGCGCGCGAACCTGAGGTAGTTGATCTGGCCGATTGCCTGATTGCCATGGGGGCCGACATACATGGTCAGGGCACAGATACCATCGTCATCAACGGAAAAGCGGCGTTGCACGGCTGCAGTTACTCGGTCATGCCCGACCGCATTGAAACCGGAACCTACCTCATTGCTGCAGCCGCCACGCGGGGCAAGATCAGGATCAAGAACACTCGCCCCGACACGCTCGAAGCGGTTTTGAGCAAACTGGAGGAAGCCGGCGCCGACATACGCGTGGGCGATGACTGGATAGAGCTGGACATGCACGGCCGGCGCCCAAAGGCTGTATCACTGCGCACCGCGCCTTATCCAGCGTTTCCGACTGACATGCAGGCGCAGTTTACTGCCATGAACGCCATTGCCAGCGGCACCGGTTCCATCACCGAGACCGTGTTCGAGAATCGGTTTATGCACGTCCACGAGATGAATCGCATGGGCGCGTCCATGCAGGTGCAGGGCAATACGGTAATCGTCAACGGCGTGGCCAGACTCAAGGGGGCGCCGGTGATGGCAACCGATTTGCGTGCGTCGGCAAGTCTGGTGATCGCCGGCCTGGTGGCTGACAATGAAACGCTGATCGATCGCATATACCATATTGACCGTGGTTATGAATGTATTGAGGAAAAAATGCAGTCGCTGGGTGCAATAATCCGTCGCGTACCGTCCTGAACTGGCGGACAGGGAATAAATCATGGTGGAAAAAACAAATCAGCCCCTTGTGATGGCGCTGACCAAAGGCCGTATTCTGGACGAGGTAATGCCATTACTGGAGCAGGCCGGCATTCGCCTGCTGGAAGATCACAACAAGAGCCGGAAACTCATATTTGATACCAATATGGCCGATCTGCGTATCATGATTGTCCGCGGCTCTGATGTACCGACGTATGTGGAGTTCGGTAGCGCAGATCTGGGTGTGGTTGGCAAAGACCTGTTGATGGAATATGGCGAAGGTGCTTTTTATGAACCACTGGACCTGGGCATAGCCCGGTGTCGATTGATGACCGCAGCGCCGGTAGGCGCCAGCGTGCCACAAGGTCGGGTCAGGGTTGCCAGCAAGTTCGTCAATATCGCCCGGCGTTACTTTGCCGAGCAGGGTCTGCAAACTGATATCATCAAACTCAATGGTGCGCTGGAGCTGGCACCGTCCATGGGTCTGGCGGACTGGATTGTGGATATTGTGGACAGCGGCAATACCCTGCGCGCCAATGGGCTGGAGCCGCTCAAACTGATTGCCGATATCAGTTCGCGGATCATCGTCAACAAGGCCGCCATGAAGATCAAGCACAGAGAACTTAACGGATTGCTCGCCAGCATTGCGCAGGTTGTCAGCAGCAACCGTAACGGGGCTGACAATGGCTGAACACGTGAATATTAAAAGATTGAGTACAGAGCAGGCAGATTTTGCAGCGGCGCTGGACGCCCTGCTCGATCGCCGCATGATTGAAGATCCTCAAACCAGCAAAGTGGTCGCTGACATATTGCATGAAGTGCGCCTCCGCGGTGATGAAGCCCTGGTGGAGTATAGTCGCCGTTTCGATCGCTTTGCCGGCAGCACCATTGAAGAACTGGAGGTCAGCAAGTCGCAGATGCAGGCCTCACTGGACAGTCTTGAGCCGTCCCTGGCGGAAGCATTGCACACGGCCGCAGACAGAATTCGTCGGTATCACGAACGACAGATTCAGCCCTCCTGGCAGTACGAAGATGGCGACGGCTCGGTGTACGGTCAGATCGTGGTTGCCCTGGAGCGAGTCGGCATTTATGTGCCAGGTGGCAAAGCCAATTACCCCTCCTCGGTGCTGATGAACGCAATTCCGGCCAAGGTGGCTGGTGTGGACGAAGTCATCGCCGTGGTGCCAACACCTTATGGGGCCGATGCAGGTGGTGCCGGGCGACTCATCTTCGCTGCGGCCGCTGTGGCGGGCGTTGACCGGTTGTTCACTATCGGGGGGGCGCAGGCAATTGCTGCACTGGCCTTCGGAACCGATACCATTCCTCGCGTTGACAAGATAACCGGTCCGGGCAATGTGTATGTGACCGCCGCCAAGAAACAGGTTTTTGGTGAGGTGGGTATCGACATGATTGCCGGCCCGTCAGAATTGACTGTGGTCTGCGATGGCAAAACCGACCCCGACTGGATTGCCATGGACCTGTTTTCGCAAGCCGAACATGATGAGCAGGCGCAGTCCATTTTGATCAGCACCGATGAAGCATTTCTGGACAGTGTGGCTGACAGCATTGCGCGACTGCTGCCGACCATGGAGCGTCGCGACATCATTGCCACGTCGATGCAGAATCGTGGTGCTCTGATCTATGCCCCGGATCTCGATGCGGCGATGAAAATCTGCAATCAGATAGCGCCGGAACATCTGGAGTTGTCAGTCGATGAGCCTGAGCTGTGGCTGAAGAAAGTGCGACATGCCGGAGCGATATTCCTGGGTCGTTATACGCCGGAGGCGCTGGGTGATTACTGCGCCGGACCTTGTCACGTATTGCCGACCTCGGGCACTGCGCGCTTCTTTTCACCGCTGGGTGTGTATGATTTCCAGAAGCGCAGTTCGATCATAAACTGTTCACCGGCGGGTGCCGCCAGGTTGGCGCCGGTAGCGGAAAAGCTGGCGTACAATGAGCAGTTGCAGGCCCACGCGCTGTCAGCGGCGTGGCGTATCCCCGGTCGTCGATAGCATCAGTCCAGACCGTTTTCCGGAACATCGGTATTGTTGTTAAACTGAGTCCGATATTGTGCGGTGCCGGTGCCCAACGTGACACTGATTGTCTGGTACTCGCCGGCACGGAAAATGGTCAGTTCCACGGTCTGCCCCGGTGCCTTTCTGTTGATCTGCTCTATGGCACCGATGACGCTGCTGATGGCGCTACCGTCAATGGCCACCATGACATCACCGGCGCGAATCCCCGCTTCTTCGGCTGGACTGAGTTCGGTTACCTGTTCAATCAACAGACCCTCAATGTCAGGACTGCCAAAAAAGGTGCGACTTGTCTCCTCCGTAAGCAGTTCGCCGGTAATGACACCCAGGTAACCCGGTGTCACAACGCCGTGCTGGATAAGTTGTTCGACAATGATCATGGCTTTGTTAACAGGTACGGCGAAGCCGATGCCATCGGAGCCACCGGATTCCGAATATATAAATGAATTGATACCGATCAGCGATCCGCTGGCATCAATCAGCGCGCCGCCCGAGTTGCCATAGTTCATGGCCGCATCGGTCTGGATGTACTGCACGATTGGCAGCCCGTCGCGCGGAATACCCAGCGCGCTGACGATACCAAGTGATACTGATTTCTGATTCATCAGATCGCGCCGCGGATAACCGATGGTCAGCACCGGGTCACCGACCCGAATACTATCGGAGGAGCCCAGCGGCACGGGGGGTGGCAAAGAGGTACTGTCCACTTTCAGCAAGGCCAGATCGGTGCTGGTGTCGGAGCCGATCAGTTGTGCTCTGGCGTTTACGTTGTTGCCCTGTTCGTCGCTAAAGTGCACTTCAATGTCTTCTGCACCTTCAATGACGTGAAGGGCTGTAAGAATATGACCTTCATCACTGACCGTGACGCCGGAACCCAGGCTGTCCCACAAGCGTTCTGAAGGTATGGTCTGCAACAGTTCCCGGAATGCTGCCGGCAAGTCGTCTGCCGGTGGCAGTTCGATCTGTTCGCGAATGGTGGAGTGTATGCTGACCACCGACTGCGCCGCGCGTTCGACCGCGTTGGCATAGGAGGTCGGTGCTGTTGTCAGCGGATTGACGGGGATAACATCCGGGCTGTTTACCGTTGCGGTCGCGGGAGCATCGGAGATGCGTCGCGACAGATCCTGCAGCTGCTGATATTGAAGCAGTACAACTGCGAGGAGAACACCGGTCATCACGGGCCAGCTTATAAACTGCAGAAATTTCTTCATAAGGCCGCTGTCGTTCTGGTGAATTGCTATAATCGCCGACTTCCTTGCTGCGTCACTGCTACTTGGATGTGACTGGCGCGTGATGCATTATGCGAACAAATGCTGCTTATGTGAAGGTAAATCGGAATGACGGTCAGTTTAAATGAGTTAATGATCACCCTGGACCGGGAGCTAAAACCGGAGCAATTCAAGGACTATTGTCCCAACGGATTGCAGGTCGAGGGGCGGCCTCAGGTTAGTCGGCTGGTGACCGGGGTTACTGCCTGTCAGGCATTGATTGATGCGGCGATTGAATATGATGCCGATGCCATTCTGGTCCATCACGGCTACTTCTGGCGTGGTGAAAATGCCGCGTTGACCGGTATCAAGCAGCGACGTATAAAAACGTTGCTGGCGCACGATATCAGCCTGATTGCCTACCATCTGCCCCTGGATGCGCACCCGGGGCTGGGGAATAATGTACAGTTGGCACAAATACTGGGGCTGAAGCCAGATGCAGCGCTGAGTCGGCAGAACAACCACGACATGGGGTTGCTGGCAACGCTGCCCGCGCCGATTTCCGGCACCGAACTGGCCGCACTGCTGGCTGAGCGTTTGCAGCGAGAACCGCTGCACATTCACGGTTCGCAGGCCGATATCCGCACCGTGGCCTGGTGCACGGGCGCGGCGCAGGGGTATATTGAACAAGCGGTTGCCGCCGGCGCGGATGCCTATATATCAGGGGAAATATCCGAGCCGACAGTCCACAGTGCGCGCGAACACGGCATCCATTATTTTTCAGCCGGCCATCACGCTACCGAGCGCTACGGCGTGCAGGCGCTAGGCAGATTGCTTGCCCAGCGCTTTGATCTGCAGCATCAGTTCATCGATATCGATAACCCGGTTTAGGGTTATCGTTTTATGACGCCCTTGTCCTGCATCAGAGCGACGACCTGATCAAGGCAGTCCTCCACCGACAGGCGTTCGGTATCCAGCTCCAGATCCACCTTTTCTGGCGGTGCATAAGGGAAGGAAATGCCGGGGATGTCCGCGGAGCCGGTGGTTTCCGCAGCGGCGTAGATACCGCTGGGATCGCGTTGCTGGCACACTTCAATGGGCGGATTCAGATAAACAATGTGGCAATTGTCCTTGCCGATAACGCTGACCGCATGTTCCCGCGAGTCGGGATTGGGTGCGACGAAAGCGGCGCAGCAGATCATCCCCGAATCATTCAGAAAGCGCGCGATATGGGCGCTGCGCCGCAGGTTTTCAGCGCGGCCCAGCGCGTCGTGAGGTAAATCCTTGCTGATACCCAGGCGCATGGCCTTGCCATCCAGCACGGTGCTTACCCGCCCCATGTCAAACAGGCGTCGCTCCAGGCCGTGCGCCAGCGTCGATTTGCCCGCGCCGGATACACCAATAAACATAATGGTGGCCGGTTTCTGGCCGTAGCGGGCGGCCCGCTCTTCACGGGTGACATGGGTGGCACTGCTGCGCGCCTTGCGACGCCGGGCGGCGGCGCTTTCCAGGTTTATCATGCCCGCGCCAACGGTGACATTGGTGAGGCGGTCTATAACAATGAAGGCGCCTGTGCTGCGGTTTTTTTCATAACTGTCGATGCACACGGGCTGGTCCACGCTGATTTCGCACAGCCCGATTTCATTGAGCTCCAGCCCGGGTGCCGGCTTTTCTTCCAGGCTGTTGACGTCAATCTGATACTTCAGAGCATTGACGCGGCCACTGACGGTCTTACTGCCCAGTTTGAAATCGTAGAGCTTGCCGGGCAGCATGGCGGCGTCGGTCATCCATACCACGGTGGCGTCGAAATCTTCGCTGATGGTAGGCAGGTTGTCGCGATGCACTATCATGTCACCGCGGCTGACATCCACTTCATCTTCCAGGGTCAGGGTTATGGCCATTTCTGCATGCGCCAGTTCCAGTTCTTCGTCCATCGTGACAATCGACTTGATGCGACTCTTCTTGCGCGACGGCAGCACCATGATTTCATCGCCCTTGCGCACTACGCCGGACGCGACGGTGCCGCAGAAGCCACGGAAATTAAGGTTGGGACGGTTGACGTACTGCACCGGGTAGCGGAAGTCGTCATAGTTGCGATCTTCGGCAATCTGCACGTGCTCGAGCAGGGACATCAGTGTCGGGCCGTCATACCAGGGCATGTTCGCGCTGGGATTGACTACGTTGTCGCCATCAAGGGCTGACATCGGAATAAAATGGAACTCCGCATCGCGCAGCTTTTCGCTGAACTTCAGGTAATCCGCCTTGATTCGGGCAAACACGTCCTCGCTGTAGTCCATCAGATCCATCTTGTTGATCGCCACCACAATATGCTTGATGCCAAGCAGGGAAGTGATGAAGCTGTGACGGCGGGTCTGCACCTGCACGCCGTGCCGGGCATCGATAAGGATGATTGCCAGGTCGCAGGTGGAAGCTCCTGTGGCCATGTTGCGGGTGTACTGTTCATGGCCGGGTGTGTCGGCGATGATGAATTTGCGCTTTGAGGTCGAAAAATAGCGATAGGCGACATCAATGGTGATGCCCTGTTCGCGCTCTGCCTGCAATCCGTCTACCAGCAGGGCCAGGTCAACCTTGCCACCGGTGGTGCCGGACTTGACGCTGTCGGCAGTAATGGCGGCCAGTTGATCCTCGTAGATCATCTTGGAGTCGTGCAGCAGGCGGCCGATCAGGGTGCTCTTGCCATCATCAACGCTGCCACAGGTCAGCAGGCGCAGCATCTCCTTGCGTTCGTGTTGTGCCAGGTAGGCAGTGATGTCGGTGCTGATAAGCTCAGATTGGTGTGACATGTCAGAAGTACCCTTTACGTTTCTTTTCTTCCATGGAACCAGCCTGATCGGAGTCGATCAGTCGTCCCTGGCGTTCCGAACTGGTGGTCAACAGCATTTCCTGAATAATGTCGGGCAGTGTGGTGGCCGTTGACTCCACAGCCCCGGTCAAGGGGTAACAGCCCAGCGTGCGGAAGCGCACCATCTTGTGCTGGATTTTTTTGTCGGCGGGGATGGGCATGCGGTCGTCATCCACCATGATATCGATGCCGTCCATATTGACCACGGGACGTTCCCTGGCAAAATACAGCGGCGATATGTCGATATTGTTCAGGTAGATATACTGCCAGATGTCCAGTTCGGTCCAATTGGACAGCGGAAACACCCGGATACTTTCGCCGCGGTTGACCTTGCCGTTGTAGATGTTCCACAACTCCGGGCGCTGGTTTTTCGGATCCCAGCGGTGGTTCTTGTCACGGAATGAAAATACCCGCTCTTTGGCCCGCGACTTTTCTTCGTCGCGGCGGCCGCCGCCGAATGCAGCATCAAATTTGTGTTTGTCCAGCGCCTGCCGCAAGGCCTGGGTTTTCATCACATCGGTGTGTTTTTCACTGCCGTGGGTGAACGGGCCAATGCCGGCATCAACCCCTTCCTGGTTGATATGGACAATCAGGTCCAGCCCCAGCTTTTCCATCTGGGTGTCGCGGAATTCGATCATTTCGCGGAATTTCCAGGTGGTATCGACATGCATGAGGGGGAAGGGCAGGCGACCGGGGTAAAACGCTTTCAGTGCCAGGTGAAGCATCACCGAGGAGTCCTTGCCTATTGAATACAGCATGACCGGGTTACTGAACTCGGCCGCGACCTCGCGAATGATATGAATGCTTTCCGCTTCCAGTTGTTTCAGATGAGTCAGGTTGTAATCTGCCATGATGTTTGTGTACCGGGTGCAGCAGCGCTGCCGATGTAACGGCGCTGCGATGAATCAAAGGGTTCGGGGATCAATCAGTCTTCGTTGACGGCCTGCCTGGTGTCCTTGCGCTTTTCCGTGCCCTGATCCGGACTTTGGACGGTACCCACGCCACTGTCCTTGTTCAGGCCGAAGTTTTCTGCCAGTGCGCCGGATTGGCCGGGAGCCTTCTTGGGGGCATAGTCCTTGGGTGGCTCCAGCGCGTCGTCATCGACATGGTAGAACACTGATTGCTCGGCAGCAGGGAGCAATTTGCTGGCCACATCTTCGTTGCACAGGTCCTGTGCGCCACCGGCCAGGTGCTGGTAGACATCACGGTAGCTCTCGGTCATCTGCTGAACCAGTTCTGCCGTGGTATTGAAGTGTTCGCTGACATTCTCCCGATATTGGGCATGATGGCGCTGCAAATCCTGCACCCGCGCTTCCAGTTCGGAGACTTTGGCAGGGCTGCTGCCATTGATTCGCTTGGCAACAAGCAAACCCGCCACCAGGCCGATAGCCAGGCAAACGATACCGGTTAACCACAACATATTAAAACTCTTCCTTCGCTTGAGTAGGCGCAAGTATAACGCGTAACAGGCCGGAGGGCCCGCGGCTATTCTAGCATGATGTCAGCCCGGTGTTGAACGGCAGCACCCCGTAAAGGGGACGGAGGGAATAACCAGACAGTTGCTGAGCTGTTTAGTTATTCCCTCCGTCCCCTTTACGGGTCTAGAATGCGGGTCCTTTGGACCAATGCCGGGATTCTGACAATGACACCTCTACAGCGTTACCAGGATGATCTGGCTCGCGGCGTGTTGCTGCCTGATGAGGCGCAGGCGCGAGCCATTGTGCATGTGCAGCGCGTTTACGATGATGTGCTGGCAGCGAGCCGGCAGGACGGTGAGGGTTCGTGGCTGGGCACATTGAAGTCCTGGTCGGCCAGGGTCGGTTTGAGCAGAGACAATGCGGCAGGCCCGGTGAGAGGCGTCTATCTTTATGGAGGGGTTGGTCGTGGCAAGACCTACATCATGGACATCTTTTATGAGTGCTTGCCGGTGGCCGCCAAGCAGCGTACGCACTTTCACCGGTTTATGCAGATGGTGCACGGTCGCCTGACGGCATTGAAAGGTCGGAAGAATCCGCTGGAGCAGGTGGCTGCTGATATCGCCGACGATGCACGGGTGTTGTGTTTTGATGAGTTTTTTGTTTCCGATATCGGCGATGCCATGATTCTGGGCCGTCTGCTGGAGCACCTGCTGGAAGCGGGCGTGGTGCTTATTGCCACGTCCAATATTCATCCGGATGATCTGTACGCCAATGGTTTGCAGCGAGAGCGGTTTCTGCCGGCGATTGCCCTGCTGCACAAACATACCGACATTGTCGAACTGGAAGGCGGTGTGGACTACCGGCTGCGCGCTCTGAAGCAGGCCTGCCTGTATTTTTCGCCCCTGGGAGATGAGGCCGAGCAAGCGCTGAAGGCGGCATTTGAGCAGCTGGCACCTGAGCATGCTGATTCGCAGCTGGGTGGCGAGATCGGAATTCTGGGGCGATCATTGCCGGTCCGGCGGGTCGCAGATGATGTGGTCTGGTTTGATTTTGATGATTTGTGTGACGGCGCCCGCAGTGCCTATGACTACATTGAGCTGGCAAAAGTCTATCATGCCGTTGTGCTTGGCAATGTCCCGCAGATGGACGCTGCGCAGGATGATGTGGCACGCCGATTTGTCTCTCTGGTCGATGAGCTGTATGATCGCCATGTGAAATTGATTTTGTCCGCCGCTGTG
>OLID01000434.1_pt1 | contig 18182 bp, 14 predicted proteins | sample 1609361 | NCBI WGS metagenome assembly OLID01 (sample SAMN05416778, study PRJEB24817) | seawater metagenome | isolation source: Sea water | place: Canada:Atlantic | collected 2013-07
CAGAAATTGCTGCAGAACGAGGTCTAATATTAGTAGATACAAAATATGAATTTGGTAAAACAAAAGAGGGTAAAATAGTACTTATAGATGAAATTCACACGCCAGACTCTTCAAGATATTTTTACCAAGAAGGTTATGAGCAGAGACAGGCTAAAGGTGAAAGTCAAAAACAATTATCTAAAGAATTTGTTCGTCAATGGCTCATAGAAAACGGTTTTCAAGGAAATGATAATGATATTATTCCTAATATGACAGACCAAAAGATTATAGAAATATCCGATCGGTATATAGAGTTATTTGAACAGATAACAGGTGATGTATTCGTAAAAGCTAGTACCTCAAATGTTCTTGAGAGAATTGAAGGAAATGTAACTTCTTTTTTGTTGAAAAAATAGCTAAACAACGCTGTCATTTTTAATAAATGAGATATTTTAAAATAGTTACTTTATGAAAGCAGTAACAGTTAAAAAAATAAAAGACGAATTACATCACAGATCTTCTCAAGATTTGGTAGAACTATGTCTTAAGCTATCTAAATTTAAAAAAGAGAATAAAGAATTACTTACGTATTTATTATTTGAGGCACATGACGAAGAAATGTATATAAATAGCGTAAAAGAATATATAGTTGATCTTTTTGAAGAGATTAATACAAAGAGTTTTTTCTATATTAGAAAAAGTGTTCGTAAAATTTTAACACTTACAAAAAAGTACATACGGTATTCGAAGAAAAAAGAAACAGAAATACAATTATTGCTTCATTTTTGCATTCAGTTAAAAAAAATGAAGCCCTCTATTTCAAGAAGCCCTCGTCTACAAAATGTATATGACAGGCAATTATTAATGATAAAAAAAGCCATTTCTACTTTGCATGAAGATTTACAATATGATTATCAATTAGAACTAGATGATTTATTAGATGAATAAAAAAAATCGCCCATTACTTCAAAACTTACTTCAAGAGGGAACTAGTGAAATAGAGAGCTTTCAAAACACAACAATTCGCCCAATTGTGAAAATGCAACATCATTTGTTATTAATTTCATTTAAAAACTACCTTCAAAAAAGAAAAATAGATTTTGCAAACTATTCTGAAAAGGATAAGTTGAATCAAATTAATTCAATCTTCACAAAGGATATAGCCTATAAAAATATTAGTCTAGGATTTATTGTAGGTCATTTTTCAATTCAAGAATGTGATTTGTATTTTAAATATTCTTCAGAAATACACAAAAGGATCATTAAAATTATTCAACAACGAATTCAAGACAGTATTTCTGAATTTAAATAAAGTTTAACGCAAAATCTTAAAAAAACCAGAAGATAGTTGATTTTAAACACAAAAAACCATCAAGTATAGACTCAATGGTTTAGTAGTCTATAATTATACCTTTTAGGGGGTAGAAATTTAAACATATGTAAAGATATGTATTTTTGTTTAACAAAACAAATATTTATGTAAACAAATTTAACATATGTATATATAAATTATAATAGATGTTTTATAAGGATACGAATACTAACATAAGCAATAAGAACTGCTGTACCTTTTTTTAATTGAATAGGTGACAAGTACTGATTGCCAATTCTGCTGCCAATAAAACCACCTATAAAAACGGTTACTAAGAGTAGAAGTGTGAGGTTCCAGTTTATATAGAAATTAGGATTAAAAGATTGCCCCAAAATACCACTCATTGAATTCAGTAAAATAAAGAGACTTGCAGTAGCGGCAATTCTTTTAGGAGAATCCCATTGTCTAATGTGTAATAATGGAGCTAAAAAAATTCCACCACCAATTCCTACCATTCCAGAAATAAAACCAATAACACCAGCATAACTAGTGTTTTTAGAAAAAGTAAAAACAGATGCAGCTACGTGACTTGAATTAATTTTTTTTGAAAACCACATGCTAATTGCAGCAATTAATAGTGTACACCCTAATAGAATAAAAAAGAAGTGTTCACTTATTTGTATGAAACCTCCAACAAAAGCTAAGGGTATACTAAAAGCTATCATTGGAATTACTTTTTTCCAGTCATATAGTTTTTGCCTCTGAAAATAAAACACATTTAGACCTACTACAACAATGTTACACAACAAAGAAATAGCTCTAATCTGAGTAAACGCAATGCCAGTTAAAGCTAAAATAGCAAGGTAACTAGAGCCTCCGCCAAAACCAACTGAAGAATATAGTATGGCAATCACAAAAAACAATAATATAATGTGCCAATTACTAATAAGAAGATTCATTAAAATATCTAAATCCATTTAGCGAATATAGTTTTATCTTGTCAAAAATCAATTAATTTGTTAATCTGTCAGTTACTATTCTGTTGGCATGTTAATTGACTAGTTAAAGTGATTTTCAATCCTACCATAACACTATGCAACATTATAAAGAATCTAAAGAAAAGCCAAAAGTAACCATGGCAAAGGCTTTTAAAACTATTATTTGGCCAAGGCGTAACTTAGTTTTTCTTGGCTTATTTCTTATTTTAATTAATAGGTTGTCTGGTTTTGTGCTCCCTTTAAAATCTAAAGATTTGTTAGATGATATTTATCCAAATAAAGATATAGACTCTTTATATCAACTATTATGGGTTGTTGGTTTTGCTTTATTAATACAAGCTATTACCTCATTTTTATTAACCAGAATTTTAAGTGTTCAAGCTCAGTATCTTATTTCAGAGTTAAGAGCTCAAGTTCAAAAGAAAGTACTTTCGTTGCCTATTAGTTTTTTCGATAATACAAAATCTGGTGCCTTAGTTTCCAGAATCATGAGTGATGTAGAGGGTGTTAGAAATTTAATTGGTACTGGTTTGGTGCAATTGGTTGGAGGAATAATTACTGCAATCCTCTCCCTTGTATTACTAATTCAAATCAACCCTTGGATGACATTGTTTGTTTTTTTACCAGTTAGTATTTTTGGAATTATAGCTTTAAAAGCATTTAAATACATTCGCCCAATTTTTAGAAATCGAGGAAAAATTAATGCAGATGTAAAAGGAAGATTAACAGAAACATTGGCAGGTGTTAGGGTTATAAAGGCTTTTAATGCAGAAGATCAAGAAAATGAAACTTTTGAAAAAGGTGTTGACTTATTATTTCAGAATGTGAAAAAAAGTTTAACAGCAACTGCTGTTATGACCAGTTCATCTACCTTCTTATTAGGACTAGCTTCCGTTGGAATTATGGGAATAGGTGGGTATTATATGATTGAAGGTGAACTTACCACTGGAGAATTTCTAAAGTTCACCTTACTTTTAGGTTTTATGATAGCTCCAATAGTTCAGATGAGTAATATTGGAAGTCAGTTAACAGAAGCTTTGGCTGGTTTAGATAGAACGGAAGAGCTTATGAATATGGAAGCAGAAGAAGATGATAAAGCAAGAACTATAGTTATTAAAAAGATACATGGAGACCTTGTTTTTAAAGATGTTTCTTTTTCATATGAAGCAGGAAAAGAGGTGTTACACAATATTAATTTTCATGTTCCTGCGGGTTCTGTAACGGCATTGGTTGGAAGTTCTGGTTCTGGTAAATCTACCATTGCTGGCTTGTCTGCTACTTTTTTAAACCCTACTGCAGGAAAAATCACCATAGACAATCAAGACATGTCTAAAGTAAAATTATCTAGTTATAGAAAACATTTAGGGGTTGTGCTACAAGACGAATTTTTATTTGAGGGAACCATAAGGGAAAACATACTTTTTCCGAGACCTAATGCTACAGAGAGTGAATTGCAAAACGCTGTAAAAGCGGCCTATGTAAATGAGTTTACAGACCGTTTTGAAAATGGTTTAGATACTTTAATTGGTGAAAGAGGCGTAAAGTTATCTGGAGGGCAAAGACAGCGTTTGGCAATTGCTAGAGCTATTTTAGCAGCACCAAAAATTATTATTTTAGATGAAGCAACGTCTAGTTTAGATACAGAAAGTGAATCTTTAATTCAGAAAAGTTTGTCTGAATTGGTAAAAAATAGAACCACTATTGTTATTGCACACAGATTAAGTACCATTAAGAAAGCAGATCAAATATTAGTAATTGAATCTGGAAATATTGCAGAAAGGGGCACTCATGATGAGTTAATTGAAGCCAAGGGGAGGTATTTTGATTTATATACCTACCAAGCAAAAATTTAATAACTTAGATAAATCCTTTTTCTTTTGCCATAACAATTAAACCTCTGTCATCAGAGCTTTCAAGATCAAAAATTTGCATTAAATGCCGTTTTCTTTTCAAAATCCCAGACGTAGAGAGTGGCACATTCTCAATATTTTTTAGCTTGGTTCCAAGAGATAATTCATATAAAATTTTTCGATCTATATCGTCTAATATAAAATCATTAGTTAGCTGGTTTCTAAATAATTTCATCACTGTTTTACTGTAGTAAGGAGGGTTTGTAAGCACTTCTACAATAGAGGAAACCAATTCTTTTGGACTCACATCATTTTTAATTAAAAATCCATCTGGGTTCATGTTTTTTAAAATACTTTGTATTCTGTAATTATCATTAAAAGTGGTAGAGACAATTATTTTAGATGAAGGAAATACCCTATTTATCATTAGCCCTACATCTTCTCCAGAAAGTAATTTTTTATCTTTAGAAGGTGGAATACTTATGTCTAAAAACACCAAATCTATTGTTTTTTTTCTATCAGAAAAATCGCTGATAATTTCTTTGGCAGTATCGCAATTATGTGCAATATGAATATTAAAAGATATATTTTCCTGCTGTTTTTGAACTTGTAAAAGAGCACTTTTATAGGCTTCTGAAATTATAGGATGGTCATCTATAATTAATGCGGTGTATTTGTTCATATGGTAATAGTTATGGGTAGTTGAATATGAATTGAAGTTCCTTGGTTTTTAACAGACGATAGATGAAATTTTCCGTTTAATTTCTGTATTCTAGAATGTGCATTCTTTAGCCCAATTCCTTTGGTAGTTTTGTTGCTGTTAAATCCAATACCATTATCTGTAAGTTCTACAACAAGGTGTTCTTGTTCTTTGCTAAAAGCTAATAAAACTTGGCTTGCATTGGCATGCTTAATAATATTTTGTAAAGATTCTTGAATAATACGGTATAAATTAACTTTTACAAGTTCATTTACTGTTTTCCATGAAATTTGCTCACTTAATGTAAGTTCATATTTAAAATTTCCTAGAATACTTTTATCTTGAAGTAATTGCGCAATAAGATTGGTAAAATTGATATCAGTATTTGTTGTATCTGTATTTAATTGATGCGAAACATCTCGTATTTCTTTTTCAATATCTTGAAGTTCTTCTAAATAATACTGGTGTTGCTCCTGTACCTTTTTATTTTTAGTAATTTCTAAAAAACCAAGGTTTATTCGAGTGCCAAAAAGTTTTCCCAAAATACCATCATGCAGTTCTTGAGAAATTCTATTGCGTTCCTGTACTTTCTTTTCTTCTAAAATAGCCTGTTGTTCTAGAGTTAACAAATAAATTTCTTCGGTGGCTTTTTGCTGTGCTGTTTCCAAGAGTAGCTTTTCATTTTTAGATTTCTGTACTTTTAAAAAATAGAGGAGTGAAATAATAAGTAGCATGCCAAAACTTCCCAGATAGATCCAATTTTTTTGCTGTTCTAAAAGTTTGTTCTCTGTAATATGTTCATCGGTTTCAAATTCTATACGGGTAAACTTATTTTGTACCCTGCGTTCTACACCAATTAAGCTATCATTGTATTGTATATAACGCTCTAAATACTGTTTGGAATTCTTAGGATCTAGATTTGCCATCTGCTGCAGTGTTTCTAAATAATTTGATCCATTTTTAAGTTTCTTTGCCATTATATTGGCCTCTTGGGCATATTTAAAGGCCAGTGGAATTTTTTTGGCATATTCATAATACCTAGAAATAAAAATTTTGCTACTTAAAATATTAGTTTTATCAGCAATACTATCGCGTATTCTTAGAGCTCTAAATAATTCTTGCTGGATGCCTAAGGTATCGTGAAGCATTAATTTACAATAGGCTTTATTGTTAGTGGTTCTTGCCAATTGGTCTGGACGATTTTTTTTACTCAAGGCTTTGTTATAATATTCAATGGCCTTAGTATAATTTTTTTTATGACGGTAAGTATTTCCAATATTGTTGAAAATACCAGACCTGTAGTTTTTTTTATTTTCAAACCTGTCTAAATAAGCAAGTGCCTTTTCTTCATAGAATAAGGCCTTGTCGTATTCTTGGATATCTTTTTGTAAGCTACCCAAGAATTTGTATGAAATATATAATTGTTCATAATTTTTTAATGCTTTAAATTTTTTAATGGCTTCAATAATAAGTACTTCACTACCCGTATAATCTCTATAAATTCCTTTAATAAATGACATTTGGTAAAGCATTTTGGCAGTCTCAAAGTCTCGTTGGATGCCTTCAAAATGATTGTAGGCAATATTATAATGAAAATAGGATTTTTCATAATTTTTATTATGATAATAATAATTGGCATAACTCCAATGAGCATCTGCAATCGCAAAGGAATCTTTTAGTTGTAGAGCAAGTTGCAGTGTTTCATTGTTTATTTTGTGAAAAACTGTAGCATCTTTTAGTTCTAAATACTGATAGGCTATATTACTTAAATTTTTTGCATGTAGGATATCTTTTGTAGTAGATTGAAGTTTTAAATAGGCCTTTACTAGCTGTTTTTTTTGTTGAGAACTCGTAAGTTTTTTATTTTTTGAAGCTTTGATCCAGAGGGCTATGCTGTCTTGTTTTGAGGTATCCTTACTTGGTTTTTTTTCTTTTGAAATAGAAGAAGTGCAAGCTATCCCAATAAAAAAGACACAACATAGGCACAATAAAATCTTAATTAAGATACTGTTTTTCAAAAGGGGTAAAATTAAGTAAAAAACAAATCTACTAAAAAAAGCCTTTAGTTATAAACTAAAGGCTTGGTATTTATAGCTTCAAAAAGATTAGTTTCCTTTACCGCTATTATCTACATAATCTTCATTACCATCAATAAAGGCTGCTGTTTCAGTCGTTACTTCAGTATTTTCAATGTTGTCTATCATTTCTAGATCGTTGTCTGTAATGATGTCTGTACAGGAGCTTATATATAAACTTACTATACATATAATGAATATTCTTTTTAAATTTTTCATGTGTTTAATTTTTAAAATTGGACAATAAATTCTTATGCCGTAAAAACAGCGTTTGTGAAGAGATGAATGGTTAGAGGTATTTTATCGGAGCTACCGACTAAATGTTATCTTACATTCATTTCAGAATTATTGCCTTCTGCAGAAAGCATCTAGAATTTCAAATTGTTTTAGTCAATTTTGAGGTCTACCGAGCACTCCTAGGCCTATCTTGGAGATAGTAGGTCTCATAAAATTCTAATCGGTCGAGAATAAAGGAAGCGTTCGCAATTTTTAAGAAACGCTGGTTGATGTCTTCAAAGGTTTTTTTAGCTAGAAGAAAAGCAGCCTTATTTTAGAATGCGAAGCTTTTAGTGAATAAACACCCTTTTTCGTTTAGTGTTTGCATTGGATGTTTGTTTTCATAGTATTTGCTTTTTATTATTCTTAAGATACAAAAAATCAGGGATTTATGCAATTATTTCAATAAGATTTTATCTATCTTATAATAAATAATATCAATAAACATGCCGTAACTTAACAAGACTTTGTAAAACAAAAAAGACACCTTAATAAGACGTCTTTAAATGAATTGATTAGTACGTTTTTTTAAAAACGTGCAAAGCATTTTTTTTGATTACAGACTTCCTTATCTATGTTGTTTTTATACATATTGAAAAACCCACGAAAGGGAAGGTCAATATTTCTGTAAGTATTACTTGTTTCATAAACTTCAGGTTAACTAATTGATCTCTAAAAATAGTTCTAGAGTTTGGTGCAAAGATCAATACATTTTTTAAATAAAATAAATAGTATTTAATTATCTTATAATCAGTATTTTATGTTTAATTTTCCATGCATGGATTCTGTCCAAAATGTATCTAGAGATTACATTTGTAGCCAATTGTTTCTTTGTCAATTGTTTAAAAGTGTCGGCGCAAGTTACTTTTTGTATCGCTTTAAGACACTGTTCATGTGTTTGTATCATATACTTTTGAAGTAATTATTGAAGGGGATTTAATTAACAAGCAATTTCAATATATATTTTTAACCGTACTTGGGGAGAAATTAGCTATGAAAAAAGAATGAAAACTCAAAATCCCTATATTGCTGACTTAATTAGAAAAGAAAGATGAATTCTTATATTCTGAATCTTTTCTTAAAGCTTTGAGTTTTCATAAAAGACTAATTTATAGGTCATTAAAGGCGCTTTTTTTTAAAAGCGTCTTTTTATTGTAAGGTTAGTTATTCAGTTTTTCTAGAATTTTTTTTAAAACAAATTCGTAGTATTTTTTATTGGAAGCTATAAAATGATTGCTTGTTTTAGCATCATTCAAAAGATCATAATAGGTTTCAGTTGTGACTAGCTTTAAAGCTTCAACTTCTTCTTTTTGACAAATGAGCTTATCGAGGTCTACCTTTAACTCTGCAATAAAGACATGATGAAACTCATTGTCTGTAATGCCAGTATCATATTTTTTAAACGATTTAAAAACACCAATCTTAACCAAATCATTTTCATCAACTATCAATCCAATTTCTTCTTTAACTTCTCGGACAGCACCAGATTTAAAACTTTCAGCAGCATTAATATGTCCAGCAACACTAACATCCCAAAGTAATGGGTAAATTATTTTTGAAGCTGCCCGTTGTTGTAGAAGAACCTTTCCTTTGTTTGTGTAAAACCAAATATGAACCGTGGCATGATATAATCCTTTTTTGTGAACAATAGATTTTAAACAAGTTTTTCCTGTTGCATTGCCTTCAGCATCTAAAATAGCGATAAGTTCATCCATAAAAACTAAATCATCGCAGTTTTAATACATGCTATTAAGAAGTTGAAATCTTCTTTTGTGTTGTATACATGACAAGAAAGTCTGATATACTTCCCTCTAAAAGAAATAAAAATTTTTGCTGCAGTTAATTCTTTTTTAAGAGTATTAATATCCAATTTTTCTGGAAGCTTTACGCCAAACAAATGATGTGTTCTATCTTTTGGGTTTTCAATAAAACATCCCATTTTTTGAAGTTCAATAACAGCATCTTGTGTAATATCTTCACAATAGGCTTGTATAGCAATAGGAGTCCATGTTAAGACTTGTTTCAGGGCTGCTATTTGCATTTTTACATAAATAAAACTGGCATGTTCACCAGAAGAATATCTATTGGCTAGAGGTTTGTAATTAGATTCGTAATTCGTTAAATTAATTAAGTTTTCACTATTTAGCCTGTTAGACCAATTTTCTTCTATAGGAGTTCCATCATCAAAATACGATCCAAAATACCCGTAGCCACAACCATAAGGTCCAAATAACCATTTATATCCTGCACAAATTAAAGCATCTGGTTTAATTTCTTTTACAGAAAAAGGAAAAGCACCTACAGACTGACTACCGTCTATAACTAATAACGAATTGTGTTTGCTTGTTTTTTTACGAATAGCCTTTAAATTAAATAAGGTTCCGCTAGCCCAATGAATATTTCCTAAGCTAACCAGGGCTGTTTTATTGCTAATGGCATTTAAAATTGCTTTATTCCATTGTATGCCTTGGTTTACTTCAGTCTTTGGGCGTTTAACTAGTATGATTTTTGCTTCAAATTTTGCAGCTAATTTTTCCCAAACATAGTAGTTGCTAGGAAATTGTTCTTCAATAAGAAGTATTTCTTCACCTTTATCTAATGTAATATTATTAGCAACGGTTGCCATTCCATAAGAAGCAGAAGGGATGTTGGCAATTCTATTATAATCTTCTACTTCAACCAATTCTGCAAATAATTTTTTAAGCTCTTTTATGGGTTCAAAATATGTGTCTGTTACAATTTTATAAGGATGACTCTTTTCTAAAACAGCAGAAATTCCAGCTTGTTCAACCGCCTTAAAAGATGGCGATTGACTTGCTATGTTTAAATAATTGATATCCTCAGGAATATCAAAAAGCTGTTTCTGATTTTGTAGCATTTTATTTAATCAAAATAAGAAAAAGTTTCATCACCTTTTATTGTGAGTAATGTTTCGTAAATTAACTTGATTACGTTTTCTACATCATCCCTATGAACCATTTCAACAGTTGTGTGCATATAACGTAGCGGTAAAGAAATTAGAGCTGAGGCAACACCTCCATTGCTGTAGGCAAAAGCGTCTGTGTCTGTTCCTGTTGCTCTAGATAAGGCAGCTCGTTGAAAAGGAATGTTCTTCTCTTCAGCTGTTTCAGTAATTAAATCTCTAAGCTTTTGTTGAACAGCAGGAGCATAGGCAATAACAGGTCCATCACCGTTTTTTATAGCCCCTTCTTTCTTTTGATCAATCATTGGCGTAGTTGTATCGTGTGTAACATCGGTAACTATCGCTAAGTTTGGTTTGATTGTATGTGAAATCATCTCAGCACCACGCAATCCAATTTCTTCTTGCACAGAATTTGTAATGTATAAACCAAACGGAAGCTCTTTTTTGTTTTCATGGATTAGTCTAGCAACTTCAGCAATCATAAACCCTCCCATTCTATTATCTAAAGCTCTACAAACAAAATTTGATTCGTTCAAAATATGAAACTCATCTGGGTAAGTGATTACACAACCAACATGAACTCCTAATCCCTCTACTTCTTCTTTGGTTTTACAACCACAGTCAATAAATATATTTTCAGGTTTTGGGGCTTCTTCATTTGCTTTATTTCTTGTGTGAATTGCTGGCCATCCAAATACTCCTTTTACAATTCCATCTTTGGTATGGATATTTACAATTTTACTCGGTGCAATTTGATGATCTGAACCACCATTTCTAATTACATAAATTAATCCCTCATCAGAAATATAATTTACATACCAAGATATCTCATCTGCATGACCTTCTATGACAACTTTATAGGTAGCTTCAGGATTGATCACAGCCACAGCAGTTCCGTAGGTGTCTGTAATAAATTCGTCTACGTATGGTTTTAAATAATCCATCCATATTTTCTGACCTTCCCACTCATAACCAGTAGGAGCTGCATTGTTTAAGTATTTTTCTAAAAATGCAATTGATTTTTTATTCAGTATCGATTCTTTAGCCATTATATATGTATTAACTTTTTTATATTTTGATAAAGTGTAAAAATAAAACCATTTTTTATGATTTTCATGATAATAATCAGGAAAAAGTGTAACGAATTGTTTTATGTTTGGTCTTGTAAGAAGAATTGTTATACATAAAAATATATAAAAACATGAAGTTGGTAATCAAAAATTTAACAAAAACCTACAAAAATGGTGTAAAAGCTATTGATGATTTAAGTATAGAAATTGGTACAGGGATGTTTGGTTTGTTGGGCCCAAATGGGGCAGGGAAATCATCATTAATGAGAACAATCGCTACTTTACAAAGTCCTGATTCTGGTTCAATTATTTTTGGTGATATCGATGTTTTAAATGATAATATGTCTTTACGAAAAGTTTTGGGTTATTTGCCCCAATCTTTTGGCGTGTACCCTAAAATGTCTGCGCAAGATTTACTTGATTATTTTGCGACTTTAAAAGGAATTTCAAATAAATTAGAAAGAAATGAAATTGTAAAAAAGGTTTTAGAAATAACAAATTTATATGACGTTAGACGTAAACATGTTGCCGGGTATTCTGGAGGAATGAAACAACGTTTTGGAATTGCTCAGTTACTTTTAAACAGTCCTAAGTTAATTATTGTAGACGAACCTACTGCTGGCTTAGATCCTGCAGAAAGACATCGATTTCTGAATGTTTTACGCGAAGTTGGAACAAATTGCACCGTTATTTTTTCTACTCATATTGTTGAAGATGTAAAGGAGTTGTGTAATGAAATGGCAATTTTAAACGGAGGTAGGATTTTAAAACATACAACTCCAATTAATGCTACTAAAGAAATTGAAGGAACTATTTGGCAGAAAACCATTGAAAGAGATCATTTAGTTGAAAATGAAAAGTTATATCGTATTTTATCATCTAACTACAACCAAGACAATACATTAAATTTAAGAGTACACGCTGCTGAAAAGCCTTCAGAAGATTTTATTGCTGTTGCTCCCCAATTAGATGACGTATATTTTATTGCTTTAAAACAAGATGAACCGCAACTTGTTTAAAATCAAATCAAAATAATTTTACGCGTACACTTTTAGACAAATCAATAAATACAGATTAACAGCATGTTTTTAACAATATTTCAACAAGAACTAAAATACTGGTTTAACAAACCAGCTTTTTATATTTATTTGACCATTTTTTTGGGCTTATCATTTTTTTTATCAGCTGCTACTGCTGGTTTTTTCGATTCAGTTACCGCAACAATAGGTTCTTCTAGAATTGTAAACTCTCCTTCAGGGGTAAATAATTTACTTAATGGATTGACTGTTTTTATTTTCTTTTTATTTCCTTCTATAATTGGAGTTTCTATATACAGGGACTATAAAAGTGAAATGCATACAATCTTATATTCGTATCCGTTTACAAAATCTAATTATCTTTTTGCTAAATTTTTTAGTGCAATTTTAGTAGTATCGATCATCGTTTTATCTATTGCACTAGGCATGATCATTGGATTTCGATTTCCAGGAACAAATACAGATATAGTAGGTTCTTTTCAGCTTATTACTTATTTAAAAGCCTATTTGATTTTTATTCTTCCAAATATTTTATTGTTTGGAGCTATTGTTTTTGCAGTGGTTACTTTTTCGAGAAATATAGCAGCAGGTTTTATTACTGTAATCTTACTTTTATTTATTCAAGGAGTTGTAGAAAGTCTACTTTCTGACCCCGAGCAAAGATGGTTATTAGCTCTTTTAGACCCCTTTGGGTCTGGAGCAGTTAATTATTACACAAAATACTGGACGCCTTCAGAACAAAATGAATTGCACATTCCTATCAAAGAAATGATTGTATACAACCGTTTATTGTGGTTAGGAGTTTCAACTTTAATTTTTGGATTGGTTTATAAGTTTTTTACTTTTAGTCAAAATGCGATTTCTTTTTCATTCAAAAAATCTAAAGGAGAGAGAATTACAAAAACAAATTTTAGTGGAATTACAAGAATTACCTTACCAAAGATATCGTATGATTTTTCGTTCACTCAAAATTTAAAAACAACTTGGAAATTATCAAATATAGATTTTAAATATATTGTTAAAAGTTGGGCTTTTATTTCCATTGTGTTGGTAGGTTTGGTATTAATGATTGTTGGTTTGTCTGAAATAGGAGATATTTTTGGAACGCCTACACTGCCAGTTACTTGGAAAATGTTAAATATTGGAGGTATTTTTGCAGCTTCTATCAATATCTGCACCTTTTTATATGCTGGAATGTTGGTTCACAGGGCAAAAATTGCCAAAGTAAATCATATAATAGATGTAACTCCTGTTCCAAATTGGACCCTTTTATTTTCTAAGCTGATTGCATTGATAAAGATGCAACTGCTATTATTAACCGTTATTATGGTTTCAGGAATCCTTTTTCAAATCTATAAAGGTTATTATAATTTTGAAATAGGACATTATATAATGAATCTTTATTTCTTAGATTTTCTTAATTATTTAATTTGGGCTTTGTTGGCTATTTTTATTCAAACTTTAATAGGGAATCCTTATCTAGGGTTGTTTGCTCTATTGGTTATTTCTATTGGAATACCATTTTTATCATTGGCAGGGGTAGAACAATCAATTTTTAAATACAATCAAGGACCAGGCTTCAGCTATTCAGATATGAATGGTTATGGTGATTTAACTCAATTTTTAGTGTATAAAACCTATTGGATATTTTGTGGATTAGCTTTGTTAGTTATCTCAGCATTATTTTGGGTTCGAGGAATTCCTGCTTCATTTAAAGAAAGATTATCGTTAGCAAAATTAAGATTTAAAGGTGTTTATGCCGTTAGCTTGTTAGTTCTTTTAGTTGCTTTTTTTAGTTTAGGATTTTCTATTTATCAAGAAACAGCTTCTAAAGGAAAAAGAACCTCTTCGAAAGAAGCAGAATTAAGAAGGGTAGAATGGGAGAAAAAATATAAAAAGTTTGAAGATTACCAACAACCTAGAGTAATTGCTGTTAATGCAAATATGGATATTTACCCGAAGGAAAGATTCTTTGAAGCATCTGCAAAAATTCAAATGGTCAACAAAACAGATACCCCTATAGATAGTCTTTTCTTAAATCATAATGATTTAAAAAGTAGCTTCGAGTTTAGCAAACCCAATAAATTAGTTTCTGAGGATACCATACATAATTTTGATATTTATTATTTCGAAAACAAAATTATGCCAGGAGATACTTTAGAATTAGCAGTAACAGTTAAAAGTAAAAAAAACACAACCTATAGAAGAAGATCTTCAGTTAGAGAAAACGGTACTTTCATCAATAATTTTGCTTTATTTCCATCTTTAGGCTATTCAACACAAGGAGAATTAACAGATAATAAAACTCGTAAAAAATATGATTTACAAAAAAATGATCTAAAATCACATCCGTCAGATTCAACAGCTTTGGGAGATACTTATATTTCAAAAGATTCCGATTGGATTAATTTTGAGGCAACTGTTTCTACATCCAAAGACCAAATTGCGATTGCTCCAGGATATTTGCAAAAAGAATGGACAGAAGGAGAGCGTAGATATTTTTACTACAAAATGGATAGTAAAATTCTAAACTTTTATGCTTTTAATTCTGGTAGATATGAAGTAAAAAAAGAAATGTTTAATGGAATTAGTTTAGAAATTTACTATCACAAACAACATAGCTTTAATTTGGATAGAATGATGAAAGGGATGAAAGCATCCTTAAATTATAATTCAGAAAACTTTAGTCCTTATCAATTTAGACAAGCAAGAATTATTGAGTTTCCAAGAACAGGAGGAACCTTTGCACAGGCTTTTGCAAATACAATGCCTTTTTCAGAAGGAATTGGTTTTATTGCAGATGTAGATGATACAGATGACAATGGTGTAGATTATCCTTTTGCCGTAACTGCTCATGAAGTAGCACATCAATGGTGGGCGCATCAAGTAATTGGAGCAGACGTTTTAGGGGCAACTTTGCTCTCAGAAAGCATGTCAGAATACGTTTCTTTGAAAGTGATTGAAAGGGCACAAGGAAAAAATAAAATGAGAACTTTTTTAAAGGAAGCTCTAGATGGATACTTATTACAAAGAACCCTGGAAAGAAAACGTGAAAATGCTTTAATGTACAACGATGGTCAAGGGTATATACATTATCAAAAAGGGTCTATGGTTTTATATGCTTTGAGCGATTATATTGGAGAAGAAAAAATGAATGGAGCAATTCAGAAATTCATAAATAAAGTAAAATTTCAAGAACCTCCTTACACAACTTCTATTGAATTCGTAAACTATTTAAAAGAAGCTACTCCAGATTCTCTGCAATATGTAATTAAAGATATGTTCGAAACCATTACTTTATATAAAAACAGAATAACGAATACGAAAGTAACTGAATTGGAAAATGGAACATATCAAGTTGATATTGAGTTTGAAGTTGCTAAATATAGAAATGATGAAAAAGGAAAACGTTATTATGGTGAAAAGGTAGGAGACACCTTGTCTTATAAAACAGCAAAAATGAAGAAACCAATTCTATCAGTTCCTTTAGCAGATTATATAGATATTGGTATTTTTGCAGAAGAAGATGTTGAAGGTATTATGAAAGAAAAACTATTATATTTAAAAAAGCATAAGGTTACTTCAATCAACAATAAGCTTACGATCATTGTAAATGAAAAACCGATTGAAGTAGGTGTAGACCCTTACAATAAATTGATTGATTCACAATCTGATGATAACAGAAAGAAGATTTAAATTAAATCATAACATAAAAAACTCATGATTCTAATCATGAGTTTTTTATGTTATACTTAATAACAAAAAGCAACAGAATAAGTATATTTACACTTTAAATTAGGTTGCTTTTGAGGAAAATAATTTTCATACAGGTTTTGTTAATTTCCGCTTTTGTGTTTTCACAGAAGAAAGATTCAGTTCCTCTAGAGTTAGAGGATTATATTTTGGTTAAAACTGGAGACACGCTAACAATTGCTCTAGAGGAATTTACTGTACTGCCAAAACATGATTTTAACTCTGCAATAGACGCTCGGTATTATTATTGGTTTCAAAGGAAAGTATTTAAAGCCTATCCCTTTGCAAAAACAGCTTCACAAAGATTAGATTCTTTGAATGCTAGATTAGAAAGAATAAACTCTAAAAGCAGAAAAAGAAACTACACTAAAAGAGCTCAGAAGTATCTTGAAGGAGAATTCACAGATCAGTTAAAAAAGATGACCCGTACAGAAGGTCGTATATTAATAAAGTTAATATACCGTCAAACAGGTAAGACCACTTTTAACAATATTAAAACATTAAGAAGCGGTTGGAAAGCTTTTTGGTACAATACAACAGCCAATTTATTTAAACTATCGCTTAAAAGCGAGTATCACCCAGAGTCAATAAATGAAGACTATTTGATAGAAGACATACTTCAAAGAGCTTTCATTGAAGAGAGACTAGTACCTCAAAAAACAAAATTAACCTTTGATTTCCCTAAAATAGCAGCATTTAGAAAAGGTAAAGTAGATGTAGAAGAGTATAAAAAGATGTTTGCTAAGAATAAAAAGAAGGTATCTAAAAAGAAAAGTAAAAGCTAACGTATAGGTTTTTAGTTTATTAGATATGCAAGTCTCTTTTCTCACAAAATAATCAATATTTTATTTGTTTAAGGATTTAAATAAGTAGTATCTTTGCATCCCGATTTGGGGGTATAGTCTTAATAGAATATATCTAGTTCATTAAAAAACTGAGTGCTTGCAAAAAGATTAAAAAAAAGTTATTTTTTTTATTGTTGAATAGAAAATAGTTTTTACATTTGCAACCGCTTAGAAAAACAAGCGAAGTTCACAGAGATTTTGGAAGGCATTTTAGCGAAAGTGTAGTTAGTTCGAGTCTAACATTTCTACAAAAAATTTAGGACGATTAATGGTTGAGAGATTATCATTTAAGGATTTTAGATTAGTTCATTGAAAATATTGAAATTGACAGCGTAAACAAAGAGTAGAATAACCACGTTTATTTTTTATTAGATAAACAAATTCTTTTGAAACTTATTCATTACATATTATTAAAGATATACAATGAAGAGTTTGATCCTGGCTCAGGATGAACGCTAGCGGCAGGCTTAACACATGCAAGTCGAGGGGTAACAGGGAGCTTGCTCCGCTGACGACCGGCGCACGGGTGCGTAACGCGTATAGAACCTACCTTTTACAGAGGGATAGCCTTTAGAAATGAAGATTAATACCTTATGGTATTGTAGACTGGCATCAGTTTATAATTAAAGATTTATCGGTAAAAGATGGCTATGCGTCCTATTAGCTAGATGGTAAGGTAACGGCTTACCATGGCAACGATAGGTAGGGGCCCTGAGAGGGGGATCCCCCACACTGGTACTGAGACACGGACCAGACTCCTACGGGAGGCAGCAGTGAGGAATATTGGGCAATGGAGGCAACTCTGACCCAGCCATGCCGCGTGCAGGAAGACTGCCCTATGGGTTGTAAACTGCTTTTATACAGGAAGAAACACACCTACGTGTAGGTGCTTGACGGTACTGTAAGAATAAGCACCGGCTAACTCCGTGCCAGCAGCCGCGGTAATACGGAGGGTGCAAGCGTTATCCGGAATCATTGGGTTTAAAGGGTCCGCAGGCGGTCAATTAAGTCAGAGGTGAAATCCCATAGCTTAACTATGGAACTGCCTTTGATACTGGTTGACTTGAGTTATACGGAAGTAGATAGAATAAGTAGTGTAGCGGTGAAATGCATAGATATTACTTAGAATACCGATTGCGAAGGCAGTCTACTACGTATATACTGACGCTCATGGACGAAAGCGTGGGGAGCGAACAGGATTAGATACCCTGGTAGTCCACGCCGTAAACGATGGACACTAGTTGTTGGAATTATTCAGTGACTAAGCGAAAGTGATAAGTGTCCCACCTGGGGAGTACGATCGCAAGATTGAAACTCAAAGGAATTGACGGGGGCCCGCACAAGCGGTGGAGCATGTGGTTTAA
>OLID01000436.1_pt1 | contig 18146 bp, 21 predicted proteins | sample 1609361 | NCBI WGS metagenome assembly OLID01 (sample SAMN05416778, study PRJEB24817) | seawater metagenome | isolation source: Sea water | place: Canada:Atlantic | collected 2013-07
ACAGAGTAGATCGTCGGCAGCGTCAGATGTGTATAAGAGACAGTAATAATAATATTCACTGCTATGAATAGGGTCGATAAAATTAGAGAAAGAATTAAGTTATCAAGAATTGAAAAAGGATATTCGCAAGATTATGTTGGAGCACGCTTAAATATGAGCCAAATTGCCTATCATAAACTAGAGAATGGAAAAACGCAATTAAAAGTTGAAACGCTTTTAGAACTAGCAAACATTTTAGAAATTAAAGAAAGTTACTTATTAGCTTGTGATGAGTAATTAATTTACTTAATTTTTTGCCACTTATCGTTATTTGTTGGAGAAATTCTTTGCAAAAGAGTTTGCATTCTAGAAGCGTTACTAGTTCTTGGTCCATCAGAAAACATGGTTGCAATCTCATCTGCTTTTGCATCTAAGAAAAAACGGATAATCTGATTTCCAATAACTTTATTGTACAAGCTTTCTAATTGTAATACTGATCTTTCAATGGTTGACTTCGCTTTTCCTTTATCCTTAGAAAAAACATCCATTCCGAGTCTGTGATAATTATAAACGATGTTTTTAAATGTGGTTAATTTTGTAGACGTTAAATTATCAATCAAAGTAAAACGATTTTGTTGCCCAACTTGATCTTGCCAACCAGAACCACCACTTTGTTGTGCCAATAACATTACATCTTTGGCTTTTTTATAATAAGAATCGCCACCATTTAGTTTAAAAGTATCAGCATCAACACCTAAAATTACATTTACATAAAATACAATTGTAGAAATTAAATTCGATTCGAAACTATTCTCATTATAATTAAACGGCTGAAATTCATCGTACTTGAAATTAAAATCTGAATCGCTAATATTTATAATTGGCGTTGTATAAGAAGTTCCGTAAACTGGTCTAGCAGCTTGAATCTGAAGACTCGCTTCAAAACGATTAGAGTTTGACAGCTTATTAATAGTAATTGTAAACGCACAATTAATTCTTTCCTGCGGTTTAAAGTTTTTATCTGTCCACTTTGTTTGGTTAACAAACTCTGTAATTGAAGTCTGTAATGTTGTAAAGACCTGCTTGTTTGAACCAGAGATTTGATCAGAATTCACAGTAATTAATGCATTTATTTCTTGAGCATTTGTAGTTGTAAATGCAAAAAGGGCAATCAATAAAACAATTAGTTTACGCATTTATTTTTTGTAAAATTTCATTCATAATATCTTTAGCAACTTCAGATTTTGATTTTAATTCAAATGGCTTTTCATTTAAATTTGAATCAATAATGGTTACTTTATTAGTGCTTTTGGCAAACCCTGCGCCTTTATCTTGTAAAGAATTCAGCACAATCATGTCTAAATTTTTTCGCTGCAATTTCTCTTTTGCATTTTCTATTTCGTTATTTGTTTCTAAGGCAAATCCAACTAAAAACTGTTTCTTTTTAATCGCTCCTAAAGAAGCTAAAATATCTTTTGTTGGTGCTAACTGAATCTCTAACGAATTGGTAGTCTTTTTTATTTTCTGAGTAGCTACATTTTTAGGTTTATAATCTGCAACGGCTGCAGACAATATTGCAACATCAACATTTGCAAACTCTTTATGAACGGCTTCATACATTTCTGATGCTGATGTAACATTTATTCTGTTGATAAAAGAATGTTTGATTTGTTGACTTGATGGACCAGAAATTAAAATCACCTCTGCACCTAAATTTGCAGCAGATTTAGCAATTTCAAATCCCATTTTCCCAGTCGAATGATTTCCAATAAATCGAACTGGATCAATTGCTTCATATGTTGGCCCAGCAGTAATCAACACTTTTTTACCACGAAGTGGTAACTTAGACAACATATTATTTTCTATAAATGACACAATAGCTAATGGTTCTGCCATTCTTCCTTCACCAACTAAACCACTTGCTAATTCACCATTTGTAGCAGGAATTAAAACATTATTAAAACTTTGTAATTTATCTAAAGAGTTTTTGGTTGATGGATGTTGATACATATCTAAATCCATTGCTGGAGCAAAATACACTGGACATTTTGCTGACAAATAGGTTGCTAGTAATAAATTATCACAAGTTCCGTTTGCCATTTTAGACATTGTATTTGCTGTTGCCGGAGCAACTAACATAATATCTGCCCAAAGACCTAAGTCAACGTGATTATTCCATAATTCATTTTCATCATCTTTATCATAAAAGGTTGATGAAACTGGATTTTTAGAAAGTGTGGAAAGTGTTAGTGGAGTGATAAAATCTTTAGACGCAGGAGTCATTATCACTTTAACTTCTGCGCCAGATTTTATAAATAAACGAACCAAACTGGCCGTTTTATAAGCGGCAATACCAGCACTAATTGCTAGTAAAACTTTTTTACCGCTTAATATAGACATTACTCTTTTTCTGGAGTTCTGTGATATACTTTGCCATTTAACCATTCTTCTACAGCAATTGCAGTAGCTTTAGGTAATTTTTCATAGAATTTTGAAACTTCAATTTGCTCTTTGTTTTCAAAAACTTCTTCTAAACTATCATTATAAGTAGCAAACTCATCTAACTTATCTAATAATTCTTTCTTTAAGTCACCATTGATTTGTGTTGCTCTTTTAGCGATAATATTTATTGCTTCATAAATATTATTTGTTGGAGCTTCAATAGCATCTTTATCGTACGTAATTGTAGTTACTGGTGCGTTTGTTTCTTTATAATCCATTATTAACTTTTTATTAATTGCTTTTGTTTTTCCTCTAAATTCGCTAACATTTTGTCAGAGTCTTCTGAATATTTAGTTTTTGGAAAGTTTCTTTTTAATTTTTCGTATGCTTTTATAGCATTTTTTATTCTTGCGGCTATTCTTTTATCTGTACTTCTTAAAGCTAAATCGTGTGATGCTTTCAATCTGTAATACAAAGCTTCTTCTTTAAAATCAGAACCCAAATAATCTTCTAATAAATTATCAAAAGCCTGTATTGCTGCTGTATAATTTCTTGCAGGATCATAATCTGCAGTTGTATAATATACTTTTGCAATTTCAAAAGCTTTCTTTTGCAACTTATATCTTATTTCTTGATAATACTTATTGGCTTCTGGAATTCTTTTAGAATCTGGATATGCTTCAATAAAAGATTGAAACGCTTCTAATGCCTTATGTGTATCTCTAGCTTCTAAACTAAAAACAGGAGATGCTAACTTATAACTATAAGCAGATAAAAATGCTGCTTCCTCTTTCTTAGAACTTTTAGGATAACTTTGCGTAAATCTTTGATAGTAATAACCCGCTAAATCATAATCTTTTACATTAAAACTAGATTGTGCCACCATAAACTGAATTCTCTCCATTTGTGGTTTACCGGCGTATGTAGGTGTTACTTTTTCAAATAAGTCTAAAGCTTTATTGTACTTCTTAGCTTCGTACATTTTTGTAGCTAACGCATATTGCTGGTCTACAGTACCTTTATTCAATACTTTTTGATACTCGCTACATGAGGTTAATAGCAATCCTACAAAAGCAAAGTATATTAAATTCTTCATTCTAAACATTTGGCAAAATTAGTGATTAATTATGGATTATTAAAACGATTTCAACACCGTAAAATTGTTTAGCGCAATTAACCATAAAAACCCTTAAATGATTCTTATAGTTTTACTAAAAGTTTGTTAATGTTAAACCTGTGGATTAGTTGTGTTTGCTATTAATTGTTTGATGTCATTATCAAACAAATAAAACCCACTTTTATCGTCGCCAATTAAGTTAATCTTGTCTAGAATATTTCTTGCCAACCCTTCTTCTTCAATTTGTTCAGAAACATACCATTGTAAAAAGTTATGTGTAGCGTAATCTTTTTCTTGTAATGAAATATCAACCAAATCATTGATGCTCTGTGAAACTAAAACTTCATGATCAAATAACGACTGAAACATATCTTTAAAAGAACCAAACTCACTTGGCGGAGCAGAAAGTTGAGAAATTTTTGCGTGTCCACCACGTTCATTTATAAATTTAATCAACTTTAACATGTGCTCTCTTTCCTCATCAGAATGAGCATACATAAATTGAGAAACTCCTTCAAAACCTAAGTTCTCTGCCCAAGAAGCCATTGCTAAATATATTTGCGATGATTCTGCTTCTACAGTTACTTGTTTATTTAATGCTGCTTCTATTTTACTTGTTAACATGACCTTTTTTTTATTAGAAATTCTTTACAAAATTAGCAATTTCTTTTTGGTTTTCGGGTGTAGATTTCACTAAAGGTAAACGAACCTCATCCGAAGTAATATTTAACTCTTGTAAAACTGTTTTAATTCCTGCAGGATTATTCTCTGTAAAGATTAAATTGATGATGTCAATCAATTTAAATTGCATTGCATATGCTTCTTTGTTTTTTCCTTGTAAACCTAAGTTTATTAATGAAGAGAACTCTTTTGGGTATGCTTGTCCAATTACAGAAATAACACCAGAACCACCAGCTAATACTGTTGTCAATGCTAAATCATCATCACCAGAAATAATTAAAAATTTATTTGGTTTATTTCTAATCAATTCTAAATATTGCGGAATATTTCCTGCTGCTTCTTTTACTGCAATTACATTTTCAAAATCATTTGCCAAACGAATAATTGTTAAAGGCTCCATGTTTTTTGCAGTTCTTCCAGGGACATTATATAAAATAATTGGTTTTGGGCTCGCTAAAGAAATCGCTTTAAAATGCTGATAAAATCCTTCTTGTGTGGGTTTACTATAATATGGAGCAACAGATAAAATTGCATCAATTTGAGATAAATCTGCAGTTTGTAATTCGTTAATCACAGCTGCTGTATCATTTCCTCCGACGCCTAAAACTAAGGGAACTCTTTTTTGATTCACCTCAGCTATTACATTTATAATTTCTTTTTTTTCATTAGAATTTATCGTCGCACTTTCTCCAGTTGTTCCATTAATGACTAAATAATCAATTCCGTTTTCAATATTAAAACCAACTAATTTCTTAAGCGCTTCAAAATCAACATTTTTATCAGAAGTAAACGGTGTAACTAAAGCAACTCCAGTACCAACAAATTTTTGCATTTTAATAAATTTTATAAGTGTACTGCAAATTTAAAACTTTCGCAAGAAGTTTCAATCACGAAACAGAATTAAAAAAGTTGTTTAAAAAGAAATACAACGAATTAAACTGAGTTGTTTAATTTGAAACTGATTGTTATATTTTATGTAGCAGTTTTAAATATTTTTTAATGATTGTAATAAAACTATCAATCTTTTTTGGGTCTTCAGAAACTACTAAATCATAGATTCTATCATTCACTTTAGAAAAACCTATCTTAAAAGTAGCTTTAGATTTTAATGCGCAATACTCAAGATACAGGTTCTTTTTATCAAAATAACCAATTAACAAATCAAACGGATTCTCTATAAAACTTTCTAAACTTGGATCTTTAATTTTACCTGTCCAATCAATATCTTTTTCGGTAAAATGCTTGTAGGTAATTACATCTGTTTTTTTAAATGCTCGGTAACTATAAATGTGTACATTTCTAACAGAATCTATACTACTTTTAACAAGTTGAGCAATATCAAACTCATCAAACAATTCGTTATTCGTTAAAATTGCTACGGAATGAATTTCTTTAGAATTAGGCGTTCTTGTTTCAGGAATTAAACTTAATTCCTTTTGAAATTTTTTCAACAAAGTTTGCTCTCTAAATTTACGGAAAACCATAAAATTCTATCTTCTAAAATTGTATATTCGTTCTTCACAAATTTAATTAAAAAATCATGCGCTCAACATCAAAAAAAATTGCTTTTGCTTTTTTTCTTAGTTTTTTGCTTTTTTCATGTCAAAAAGAAAAACATGTAGTTTCAAAAATAACCGCAAAAACCATAGCAATTGATACTAATTTAACTTCTGTTGAAGCAATCACAAAGACAATTTCGCCTTTTAAAAAGAAGATGATTAAAGAAATTAATACTAAAATTTCTTTCACACCAAAAAAAATAACTCGAAATGATGGCGATTTAGAAAGCAGTTTAGGGAATTTAATTGCTGATTTATCTTACGAAAGAGCAAATCCTTTATTCAATAAAGAAACTGGTAATGACATTGATTTTGCAATGTTTAATTATGGTGGAATAAGAGCTGGAATTCAAGCAGGGAATATCACAAACAAACATGCTTTTGAATTAATGCCTTTTGACAACATGTTTGTTGTTTTAGAATTAACTGGAGATAAAATGGAAGAATTGATTTCTTATTTAAGAAAACACAAAACAGCGCACCCTTTATCTAAACACGTTCAATTAACCATTACAAAAAATGGATACAATCTTTTCATCAACAATAAAAAATTCAATAAAAAGAAAAACTATTTTGTGTTAACAACAGATTATTTACAAAGTGGTGGTGACAATATGGTGTTTTTTAAAAATCCAAAAAACATTTACAAACAAGATTATAAAATGCGTGATGCTATTGTAGATTATTTTAAAAGTAAAGACACGATAAAAACTGTTTTAGACAATCGATTTAAAAGAAAGTAAAATGGAAAGAAGAAAATTCATACAACAAACTGCTGCAGTAGCTTCATTAACCGCTATTGGTGGATTAACATTGCCTTCATTCGCAAAAAAGAAAAAACATATTACCATTTTACACACCAATGACACACATAGTCATGTAGAGCCTTTTGAAGCTTCTCATTACAAATACGCAAACAAAGGTGGTGTTGCCAGAAGAGCAACTTTGGTTGAAAATGTTCGAAAAGAAAATCCGAATACTTTATTGCTAGATGCTGGTGATATTTTTCAAGGAACACCTTATTTCAATTATTTTGGAGGTGAACTAGAATTCAAATTAATGAGCATGTTAAAGTATGATTTAGCAACAATTGGAAATCATGATTTTGACAATTCTATAGAAGGTTTATACAAACAATTACCGCATGCAAACTTTAATTTTGTTTCTGCCAATTACGACTTCAAAAATACTGTTTTAGACACCCATGTTAAACCGTATCAAATCTTTATGAAAGACGGAATTAAAATTGGTGTTTTTGGTTTAGGAATTAAACTTGAAGGATTGGTTAACCCGAAAATGTTTAAAGAAACAAAGTATTATGATCCAATTGATGTTTCTCAAGATATGAGTAGAATTTTAAAGGAAGAGAAGCAATGTGATTTGGTTATTTGCTTATCGCACTTAGGCTATTATAGCAGAAGAAACCCAACAGAGATTTCTGATTTAAATTTAGCTAAAGCAACTAAAAATATTGATTTAATTATTGGTGGACATTCACATACATTTTTACCTAAACCAACTATTGTAAAAAATATTGACAACCAAAATATGTTGGTAAATCAAGTTGGCTGTTATGGAATAAATGTTGGTAGAATTGACTTCTATTTTGATGAAGAAAAAAACATGACATCCAAAGGAAAAAGTATTATCGTGTAAGGCATTTTAAATAGCATCGTCTAAAATTGCAAATTACTAGATGATGAAAAAAATATTTTCTCTTTTACTGAAAGTTATAGCAGCTATAATTATGCTAGAAACTTTATTCTTTAAATTTTCTGGTGCTCAAGAAAGTATCGATTTATTTACAATTCTTGCTGGAGAAAATGAAGCGATTATGAGAATCGGAACTGGAGCTTTAGAATTAATCGCATCCATTTTATTATTTACACCAAAGAAAACTTGGCTTGGTGCATTTTTAACTATTGGATTAATGAGCGGCGCAATGATGTCCCACTTTACAATTTTAGGGATTGAACATAATAACGATGGCGGAGTTTTATTTACTGCTGCTGTAATTACATTTTTAGCTGGTTTTATTTTATTCCTTCAAAACAAAAAAGACATTCCATTTATTAGAAAAAATCTATAAGTAAAAGTTCTAAATTTGTATTTGTTATCAAATTTAAGGCGATTTTCAGAAATGGAAATCGCTTTTTTACTGAACCTAATTTGTTTTTACAATCATAGCTTTACAAATTAGAAATTGTGCTAAAATGTAAGTAATCATAATTGAAACTCCATAAATATCGTGAGGCTCGTAAAACTTATTTAAAGCGATTAAACTATCTGATAAAATAAATAATAAGGCTCCAACTAATAGCCATAAATTCTCCGTTGATTTTTCATTTCGATAATTCAATAAAGCCACAGAACCAAAAGTTGAAATTGTAATTCCGTACACTGCAACAGGAATTAACATCTCTCCTAAATTCGAATAAATTAGACACATTAAAACAGCAAAGAAAACTACAAATGGAAACGCTGAAGAAATCATTTTCACCGTTAAATCATTGGGCAGAAAACTCGAAGTTACTTTGATATAAACTACGTGACCAAACAAGAACGCTGAAAGCCCGTACATAAAAAAATTAGCTCCGCTAAACATTAACAAAACATCACCAACAAAACAGAAAAACAGGCCCAACACATACCAGAATATCGGCTTTTTAACAGATGCTAAGTATACAACTACTAACAAGGTCAATAACATCGGTTTTGCAATTGTTTTTATTGTTTCATTTGCCGAAATAATTCCATAAACATCTGCAATTGCTGCTATAAAAAATAAAATTGTCGGAATTAATATTTTAGTCTGGTTGTTCATTTATAAAAGTTTAGTTTCTTGGTGTATCTTTTGACTACTAACTATGAAAAATGTTACAATTTTAGTTAATCATATCAATAAAATCTTGTTCAGAAATAATTGCAATTCCTAAATCTTGCGCTTTTGTTAATTTACTTGGCCCCATATTATCTCCAGCAACAATGAAATTTGTTTTTTTAGAAATTGACGAACTTACTTTACCACCATTATCTTCAATTGCTTTTTTGAGTTCGTTTCTACTCAGTTGATGAAAAACCCCAGAAACTACAAAAATATTTCCTTTTAATTTATTTGTTTGATTTTCTAAAGTTTCAGCAGAAACTTCTAATTGAACTCCAAATGATTTTAACCGATCAACTAACTGAATGTTTCCTAAATCATTTGAAAAATCAATAATACTTTGTGCAATTCGATCACCAATTTCATCAACAGAAATTAAAGCCTCAAAATCTGCTGCCATTAAATTATCTATCGATTTAAAATGTTTTGCCAATTTTTTCGCAACAGTTTCTCCAACAAAACGAATTCCCAATGCAAACAATACTTTTTCAAACGGAATTTCTTTCGATTTTTCAATTCCAGCTATCATATTTTGTGCAGATTTTTCTGCCATTCTTTCTAACGGAATAACCTGTTCAACCTTTAAGTCGTACAAATCTGCGTAGTTTTGAATCAGCCCTTCTTTACGTAATAAATCAACAGTTTCTCCACCTAAACCATCAATATCCATCGCTTTTCTAGAAATAAAATGCTGAATTCTTCCAGTAATTTGGGGTGCACAACCAAATTCATTCGGGCAATAATGTTTGGCATCTCCCTCTGTTCTAATTAATGCTGAATTACATTCAGGACAATTAGTTGCATAGATTGTTGGTTCTAAATTTTGTGGACGTTTTGTAAAATCTACAGCAATAATTTTCGGAATAATTTCTCCACCTTTTTCCACAAAAACAGTATCATTAATTCTTATATCTAATTTTTCAATTTGATCTGCATTGTGCAAAGAAGCACGTTTTACAGTTGTTCCTGCTAATTGAACTGGCGTTAAATTAGCAACAGGTGTAATTGCTCCAGTTCGTCCAACTTGATAAGTGATTCCTTCTAAAACTGTAGAAACTTGTTCTGCTTTAAACTTATATGCAATTGCCCAACGAGGAGCTTTCGCCGTATAACCTAGCTCTTCTTGTTGGTGTAAATTATTTACTTTGATAACAACACCATCAGTTTCATAAGGTAAATCGTGACGTTTAGAATCCCAAAGATTTACAAAGTCAAAAACGGCATCAATAGATTTTACCAAAGCAATTGTTTTTGGAACTTTAAATCCGACATTTCGAGCGTTTTTTAAACTTTCGAAATGTGTTTTGTATTTTCTTTCAGAAGTTACAACTTGATATAACAAACAATCTAACGGACGTTTTGCAACTTCTCCACTATCTTGTAACTTTAAACTTCCACTAGCTGTATTTCTTGGGTTTCTGTATTCTTCTTCTCCGTTTGCAACACGTTCTTCGTTCATTTTATTAAAACCATCTAAAGGCAAAATAATTTCTCCACGCATTTCAAAATTAGAGACGAAATCTCCATTTGGTGACAATGGAATTGAAAGAATCGTTTTGATATTTGTGGTAACATTATCACCTTGAAAACCATCACCACGTGTAACTGCTTTTACAAATTGACCGTTTTCAAAAGTTAAGTTGATTGATGCTCCATCGTATTTTAACTCACATGTATATTCAATTTCATCAGTTCCTAACATTTTTTGAATTCGCTTTTCCCAGTCTAATAAATCTTCTTTAGAGTATGAATTATCTAAAGAATACATTCGGTTTTTATGAGTAACTGTTTCAAAGTTTTTAGTGATTTCACCTCCTACTCTTTGTGTTGGGGAGTTTGCATCGAAAAACTGAGGGTTTTCTATTTCTAACTTTTCTAATTCTTTAAGCTTGATATCAAAATCAAAATCAGAAATTGATGCATTATCTAACACATAATAATTGTAATTATGCTTATTGAGCTCTTTTCGTAAAGATTGTATCTGTTGTTGGATTGTCATTTTACTTGTTTACAGTTCCTGAAAAATGATTGATTTTTGAGTTGATTGGATTTCCAGATGAACGTCTAAATGTAGCAATCTGACCTGTGTGCCAAATTGCGTCAGCAATTGGTCCGTTTATCACATTAAAAAACGGAATTGTAACTTTTCCTTTACTTGATGTTGATAATTCTGATAAATCTTTTGTCGCTTTTATTTTCTTACTCAATGCTTTAAAATTAAACAAAGTTTGCGTTCTCATCTCTGCAAAATTCATTTCAGTTTTATCTTTACTTTGTTTACTTATTGTTTTTGTTAAACGCAACATCATATTAGACAAATCATATAAGTGTATTATTGTTTCTTGTGTATTTCTGCCTTCTCCATTAGGTTTGTATTCCAAATCTTTTTTGGTTAAACCATCTGTTGACCAATAATAGCGAAAACCCAAACCATCAATCATTCTGCCAACAACTGCATTAGCTGTGTAGTTTTCTTCGGATGTTGGAATTTCATAATATGGAAGTGATGCATTGTTTTGAGACATAACAGATAAAGTTATAGTAAGTGTAAAAATTATTGTAAAAAAATGTTTCATATAAAGCACTTTAATAAAAATATACATAATTGAAGATCTATCAAAAATAACACTTTTCAAAATAAATAAACGAAACTAAAAGCAGAATCATTTTTTAACGCTAAAATTCATATGTAACTATTGTTACACAAGAGCTTATAGATGATAAATATCATAATCTCACATCGAATTCTTCTCTATTTTTGACATATAAATTATTAGAACATGAAAAACATAATCATATTAGGAGCTGGAACATCAGGAACAATGATGGCAAATCATTTAGTCTCTAAATTACCAAAAGATCAATGGTCTATTACGATAATTGACCAACATAAAACACACTATTATCAACCAGGGTTTCTATTTCTTCCATTTGATATTTACACAACCAAACAGGTAAAAAAGAAAGGAAAAAAATTCATTCCAAAAGGTGTCAATTATATTCAAGATAAAATTGAATTAATAAAACCAGAAGAAAAAGTCATTCTTTTGAATGATGGAGGTAATTTATCATATGATATTTTAATTGTTGCTACAGGAACCAATATTGCTCCAGAAGAAACCGAAGGCATGGATGGACCAATGTGGCACAAAAACATTTTTGATTTTTACACCTACGAAGGCGCTAAAGCATTACGTAATAAATTAAGAGAATGGGAAGGCGGAAAATTAGTGATTCACATTACAGAAATGCCAATTAAATGTCCCGTAGCGCCTTTAGAATTTGCTTTCTTAGCGGATTCTTACTTTAAAAACAAAGGGATGAGAGATAAAGTAGATATTACATTTGTGACTCCTTTAGATGGTGCTTTTACAAAACCAAAAGCTACCAAAGCATTGCATTATTTATTAGAAGAAAAAGGCATTAAAGAGGTTACAGACTTTAATATTGAGCGCGTAGATTATGAAAATAATAAAATAATCGATTATGCAGATACAGAAGTAGATTACGATCTTCTAGTAACAGTTCCAACAAACATGGGTGATTCTTTATTAGAACGATCTGGTTTAGGCGATGATTTAAATTACATTCCGACTAATAAAACAACACTACAAACTATTGATAATGAAAATATTTTTGCTATTGGAGATTGTACAAATTTACCAGCATCTAAAGCAGGGTCAGTTGCACATTTTGAAGCAGAGATTTTAACTGAAAATATTTTACGCTACATCAATGGCGAAGAATTAAAAGAAGAATTTGATGGGCATGCTAATTGTTTTATAGAAACGGGTAATGGAAAAGCTTTATTAATTGATTTCAATTATACAACAGAACCAGTAGAAGGAACATTTCCGTTTCCTGGAGTTGGGCCATTAAGTTTATTAAAAGAAAGTAGAACCAATCATATGGGGAAAATGGCTTTTAGATGGATTTACTGGAACATGCTTATAAAAGGAATCCACATTCCGTTTGTTTCTGCAACAATGAGTAAAAAAGGAAAAAAAATAGACAACTAAAAATATCAATCAAAAAATAAAAAAAATGGAAAAAACGTATTTAGATTCAATCATTAAGATTAATGAAGAAGGTTATTTAACCGATTTCACACAATGGACAAAAGAGATTGGTAAGGAAATTGCAAAAGAGCAAGAAATTGAAATGACTGATAAACATTGGGAGGTAATAGATTATATACATGATAAATATAAAAAAGAAGAAGCTTTATCAATTAGAGGAATTAAGAAAAGTGGTGTAATTAATATTAAAGAATTTTATCAATTATTTCCTGGAGGGCCTTTAAAAAAATCAACATTGATTGCTGGAATTCCAAAACCAAAAAGTTGTATTTAAAAAAATAAATCATGGGAAAAACAAAAGTTAGAAAAATGCTTTTCATCTTGTCAAAAGCAACAATAGAAAATGTTTATGCTGCTTTTATTATGGCAAATGGAGCTAGAATGGAAGGAATAGAATCTGAAATATTTTTTACTTTTTTTGGATTAGAAGCAATTCAAAAGAAAAAACTAGAACACTTACATGTAGCTACTGTTGGTAATCCTGCTATGCACATTCCAACAATGCTTGGCGGCTTACCAGGAATGGAAGCATTAGCCACAAAAATGATGAAAAAAGAAATGGAGAAATTAGACATGCCTCCTGTTAGCGAATTCTTAGAAATCCTTTCAGACTCTGGCTGTAAACTATGGGCTTGTAAGTTAGCTGTAGATATGTTTCATTTAAAAGAAGAAGATCTAATAGACGATTTAGATGGAGTTTTAACTATTGGCGATTTCTACAATAGAGCTGACGAGGAAAATACTCAAATGCTATTTGTTTAAACATTTAAACTAAAAAAACCGAAACAAATTCATGTTTCGGTTTTTTAATATGATGAAAATCTAAAACAAATTTAGTTTCACATTTTTCTACTAATAATACGTAAAACGTCTCACTTTTGCTATGTGTTTTGCTAAACGAATTACTTGATGAGAATATCCGTATTCGTTATCATACCACACATAAATTACTATACTATTTCCATCTGTAATTGTTGCTTTGCTATCAAAAATTGAAGGTGCAGAACATCCAACGATATCTGATGACACTAATTCATTATCTACAGAGTATTTAATTTGCTCTACTAAACCTCCTTCTAAAGCATATTTCTTCATAATTGCATTTACAGACTCTACTGTTACGTCAGAATGTAATTGCAAACTTAAAATTGCTAATGACCCATTTGGTACTGGTACACGAATTGCATTTGATGTTAATTTACCTGCCAATGCTGGTAATGCTTTTGCAACTGCAGCTCCTGCTCCAGTTTCTGTAATTACCATATTTAAAGCTGCAGCTCTACCTCTACGATATTTACTGTGCATATTATCCACCAAATTTTGATCGTTTGTATATGCGTGAATTGTTTCCAAATGCCCTTTATCAATTCCGAAGCTATCTTCTAACACTTTTAAAACAGGTGTAATTGCGTTGGTTGTACAAGAAGCTGCAGAGAAAATATCGACAACATCTGGATTGTTTTCTTCGTGATTTACACCGTGAACAATATTTGGAATTCCTTTTCCTGGCGCAGTTAATAACACTTTACTTGCTCCATTCGGAACTAAATGTCTGCTTAATGCTTCTTTATCTCTAAAAGCTCCAGTATTATCAATAATTAACGCATCGTTAATTCCGTAGGCTGTATAATCAATATCTTCTGGCTGTTTTGCAGAAATCATGTAAACTGTAGTTCCGTTTATGATTAAGGCATTGTTTTCGACATCAGTTTCAACCGTTCCTAAAAAATCTCCATGAACAGAATCGATACTTAATAATGAAGCTCTTTTCTCTAAAACTGTTTGATTGATCTCTCCACGAGTAACAACAGCTCTTAACCTTAATTGAGAACCTTTGCCCATTTTGTTCATTAACTCACGTGCTAATAATCTACCAATTCTACCAAAACCATAAAGAACAACATCTTTTGGTTTAATCTCTTCTGAAGTTGTTGCTCCTTGCAATTGCTTCTTTACGAAAGCTAAAGTATCATTAAAATCTCCTTCGTTTAATTGACATTCGTATGCCAGTTTACCAATATCTAATTTTGACGCTGGTAAATCAATTTCTTGAATTGCCTTTGCGATATTTAAGGCATCAAAAATTGTAATTGGTTTTGCGACAAATTCTTTTGAATAGCTGATTAAATTTAAAATTTCACTCGCTTGTTTGTCTACTAATTGATTTCTAAATAATACCAATTCGATAGATTTATCATACCATAAATTGTTTACGATATTGATGAATTCTACTGTTGCTCTACGAGTTTTAACTTGAGAAGATACTTGATCTTCATAATTTGTTGTTGTTGACATAGTTGTGTTATATCTGTTGATTTTCAAATTTTCGTCAAAAATACTTATTTCAATCGATTTGACTGCTATTATTCACAAATAAAAACCCCATTTTTAAGTTAAAAATGGGATTCTTTATTATGTTATATTTATTATTATCTGAGATAAAATTTCACAATTTCACCACTTAAATCTAACATCTCAATTGCTACAGAATACCTACTTTTTGAATCTAAAAGTATTTTAGCTTGTGACGCACTTGACACTTTCTTATTATTAATTTTAGTAATGATAAATCCTCTAATACTAGAACCGTCAGCTCTTTCAGAATAATCTCTAGCGATTTTCACTCCGTAAGAAATCCCTAAATCTTTCATTTCATTTTTTGTTAAATCTTTTAAATCTATATTGGCTTTTTCCGATCTGTGAAAATCCTTTTTAGAAAGTTTTACTTTTTTATTTAACAATAAACCCTTTCTATCAACCGTAACATTTACAGACTCTCCAGGTCTTTTTGCTTTTAATTGCCCAGCTAAATCAGAAAACTTAGAAATCTTCACATTATTCACTTTTGTGATTATATCTCCAATTTTTAATCCGCTCTTTTTTGCATTGCTACTTTCTGGAAAACTTCCAATTCTAACTCCTTCTTCAGAATATCTACTATCAATACCTATCCCTAAAACAGATTGCTGCACTCTACCAAACTCCATTAAATCTTCGGTTATTTTTTTGGCAATGTTTGATGGAACTGCAAAAGAATACCCAACAAAAGAACCCGTTTTAGAAGAAATTGCTGTGTTTATTCCAACTAATTCTCCACGAGTATTCACTAACGCTCCTCCGCTATTTCCTGGATTAACTGCTGCATCTGTTTGAATAAATGAATCTGTAACTGTGCCATTTCCTTTTAAATCTCTTCCTTTTGCACTTACAATCCCTGCTGTTACTGTAGAGGTTAAATTGTATGGATTACCAACAGCCAAAACCCATTCACCAATTTTCAACGCATCAGAGTTTGAAAAAGTGATATATGGTAACTTCATATCTACTTCAATTTTTAACAAAGCGATATCATTTTCAGCATCGGTTCCAATCAATTTTGCTTTATATTTTTTTTGATTATTTAAGGTAACTTCTAAATCAGAAGCACCATCAATTACATGATTATTCGTTACAATAAATCCATCTTCAGAAATAATAACACCACTTCCTGTCCCAACTTGTTCATACTTTCTAGCTCCGCCTCCACGACCATAAAACAATTCTGCCCAAGGGTCAGATTGTGTTTTAATTGCTGTATTTTTAACGTGTACAACAGAATGAACTGTTTTTTCTGCAGCTGCGGTAAAATTTGTGGGTGCGTAAGTTGGTGGCAAACTAGTGTTTGCAAAATTTGCTTTTACAACTTGAGCTTCAGGTTCAACTGTACGCTCAATTACAATTTGCGGTTTTTCTAAAAACACTTTATAACCACCTAGCGTTAATACTCCTCCTAAAATTGCAATTCCTAATAAACTTGCTGTTTTTTTCATCTTCTTATCATTTTTTTTAGAACTATTCAAATATACAATTTTAACATTTTAATCAAATTCGTTTAACGCTCTTTAACGAACTTTAACCGTCTTTTAACAATCCTTTTTCAGTATATAAATTGTTATATTTGTCGTTTATGGATATCACTTTTCACAAATACGAAGGAACCGGAAACGACTTTATCATGATTGATAACAGAAACAACGCTTTCCCTAAAAACAACAGCAATTTAATACATAAATTGTGTGACAGGCATTTTGGAATTGGTGCAGACGGATTAATTTTATTAGAGAATGATCATGTAACCGATTTTAAGATGATGTATTTTAATGCGGATGGGAAAGAAGGAACTATGTGCGGAAATGGCGGAAGATGCATTGTTGCTTTTGCTAAAAAATTAAAAGTGATTTCTAATAAAGCTACTTTTAATGCTGTTGATGGGTTGCATCATGCAACGATAGAAAACAATTTGGTTTCTTTACAAATGATCGATGTAAATAAAGTTGATATTCACGATAATTTTGTTTTTGCAAATACAGGTTCACCACATCATGTTCAATTGGTTAAAAATATCGAAAATTATGATGTTGTTTTTAACGGAAGAAAATTAAGAAATGAATATGGTGATGAAGGAAGTAATATTAATTTTGTAGAACAATTAACAGAAAGTACTTTTAAAGTTAGAACATATGAACGTGGCGTAGAGAATGAAACGCTAGCTTGTGGTACTGGAGCAACAGCAGTTGCTGTTGCGATGCACAAAACAAATCAAACCAAATCAAATCAAATCACATTATCAGTTTTAGGAGGAGAATTAGAGGTCTCCTTTTCTGTTGAAAACAAACAATACAAAAACGTTTTTCTAAAAGGACCTGCTACTTTTGTGTTTAAAGGAAAAATTGCTATTTAATGAAAACATTAAAAGGAGAAAACATACAATTACGTGCTTTAGAGCCAGAAGATTTACAATTTTTGTTTGATACAGAAAACGATGAATCATTTTGGGAAGTAAGTCATACGCAAGCACCATTTTCTAAATTTTTATTGAAGCAATATTTAGAGAATGCACATTTAGATGTTTTTGAAGCTAAACAATTGCGATTGATTATTCAAGAAAGCACAAATGAAAAACCTGTTGGAATAATTGATTTGTTTGATTTTAATCCACAACATAAAAGAGCGGGTATTGGAATTTTAATTCACACAGAACATCAGCAAAATGGTTTTGCCTCTGAAGCGCTAAAATTATTAATCGATTATTGCTTTACACATTTAAACCTGCATCAATTGTATGCAAATATCACTTCTGATAATGAAAAAAGTATTTCACTTTTCACCAAACATCAGTTTAAAATAATCGGTATAAAAAAAGATTGGATACTCTCTAACAATATATTTAAAGACGAAATTTTACTTCAACTAATTCATGAATAAAAAGAAATTTATTTTACTAATCATTGGCTTACTTCTAATAATTGGAAGCGTATTTACATACAATACTTATAACAAAATCTACGCTCCAAATACAATTAAAGAAGGCTATATTTCTGTCTCTTATACACATCTCCGAGCCCACGAGACAGGCAGAAATCTCG
>OLID01000437.1_pt1 | contig 18130 bp, 15 predicted proteins | sample 1609361 | NCBI WGS metagenome assembly OLID01 (sample SAMN05416778, study PRJEB24817) | seawater metagenome | isolation source: Sea water | place: Canada:Atlantic | collected 2013-07
GCATATGAGTTATCTTTACTTAAACTACAAAAATATGTTTTAACACTTGATCAGGAGTCATCATTCAATGTATCTGCTGCACTCTTTTCGGATACAGCGTCAAGCGCACTTAATAATAGTGATTCTAAAGATGCGTCCAAGTCAGATCAAAGTGAATTTTATAAAGCTTTCAACGCATATCAACAGTTAAAATTCTTTGCCACAAATGATTTTAACTTGGTTAATCGGAATGAAGCCACCTGGAATTTATTTAAAGGTATGTTTGACCTTTATTTTCATGGGGTTATGGAAAAGTCCATGTGTTATATCGGACAGATGTGGAAAGATAAAGTGATTAATAACCCAGAAAATTCCATGGTAAGTAATTCATATTCCTTGGAAGACCTTTTTGGACAAAAAAGTGAGATTAATCAATTTATGGTTAAGTATGTTTATCCGTTTATTCTGTATAAAGACAGTAAACAATCTTATGTTCCTAAATTAGTTTTTGGGCATTCTTATAACTTCTCTCCCTTTGTATATGATTATGCCCGTGATCAATATGAGTATGTTAAACTGCAGATGTTGCAAAAGCGGATTGAAAGTATCGTTAAAGGTTCACAAGAATTAATACAAGCACAAATAAAACCAACAAATGTGAATGAAGATGCCAAGCTATTTCCAGATTCAACGGTTGTTAGCGTAATTTGTGATGGCAAGAGACAGGTTTATACTAACTATGATATGGTTTCGAATATCGCATTGACTAATGACATATTCAAATGTACTTATGCAGAAGTTAGTATTAACTTTGAAGGTGCGGTTGATTTTAGTGCGGTAAAAAAATATGAGGGGACAGATGGCTTGCTAGAATTGGTAAATGATTATGCTGATGATGGTCAGATAAATTATAAAGCAAGTGATTTTCCTGATGTATTCTCTCAGTTGCAAGATTACAATGTTAATGACTTGTCAGTTTTTATAAATTTTGAAGGCTTAAATGCTATCAAGTCGTTGCTGATTGACTATACTAGCAAAAAGGCTGCCTTATCAGCCCAAGTTTATGGAAAGCTTGCTGATTGGAAATATCTTGATATTGTTAGTTGTTGGGGCGATCAGGTGTGGGGAAGCCCTAAAAGTAATGTAAATAAAAATTCCATAAATAACGGTGCTTCTAACAGTGCAAAGACAATTAGCGCCCCAGTTAAAACTGATGTGATAAAGGTGGGCTCTGACCATAGCGCTGCAGCAGATAATCAACCTGTTGCGACGAAACAATCGTCTGGGATGAGTCAAGAAAAATGAACACGGATTCTTTAAAAACATTAGCGATAACGGCTTTTGATGATGCCGAAAAAATTGGTAGCAATTGCCGAAAAGAAGATAACTTTCTTGAGTTAAAGCACGTTTTAGCTGCTGCGAATGATCCTAATAGTAATCTCTCTGGTATTAATTGGTCAGAAGTTAATAGATTATCCGCAGAAATTTTAGGCAAAGAAAGTAAAGATATACTTGTTGCATCTTACTTGGCTGTGGGTTTATTAAAAATAGATGGTGTTAATGGTTTACTTATAGGCTTGGAGATTATAGATGATCTTATTTCAGCGTACTGGGATACGCTGTATCCTCCACTAAGGCGGCTTAATGGTCGTTGGTCTGCATTTGAATGGTTAATAGAACAGCTTTCTGATTTTTTAGATGGGTTTGGAGGACAGAAGTCAAAATCAGAAATTGATCCAGTTATTGAAAAATTTAAGAGCATTGAAAAGAATTTGTCCGCATTAAGTGAGGAAGCACCTAATTTTCTGCCATTAATACGAAGCTTTGAGAGAATTATAGCGCCAGAGAAAGTTGAAGCTACAATAGAGCAAGAGGTTAGTACACCAGAAAAAGGAGTTCCTGAAGGTACAAGTTTTGGTATATCGGTTGGCGAGATAGCGTCAGTTGATGATGCTTTAGATCAAACTAATGTCTTGTGGGAAAATGCCGCTAAAATAGCTAATTTCTTAAAAGAAAAAGAAGTTGAGTTAGCAATGGCATATCGTTTAGCTAGGATGTCAATTTGGCAGGTTATTCGGGCATTACCGCCTAGCGACAAAGACTTTGTTACTAGAGTGCCTCCGCCAGATAGAAATGCAGTTAAGCAATTAAATTTATTGCTTGATGTCCATAACTACAAGGGTATTATAAGCACTTGTGAACTTTGGGCAGTGGAAAATCCGTATTGGTTTGATCTTCATTTTAACATTTGCGTTGCCTTTGATTCTATTGAAAAATCGGATGTGAGTAGAGCGATAAAATGTGAGTTATTATCCCTATATCACCGACATCCAAATATTATTAAATTGAAGTTTTCAGATAAAAAATCGATGATGAGCGACGAGGCATTGTTGTGGCTACAAGAAGATTTAGCTTCTGACTCACAACCGCAATCAATTTCTCTAAATGATAATGAAAACTTAACTGCTAGCGAAAAGAAATTTCTAGAAGAGTTGGATGGGATACAGCAAAAACCAAAAAATAATCGTTTACAAGAATATGCAGATATTCAGCATTATTTAGATTCAGATATTTCTGAAAACTTAAAAATAGAGTTATTAATTGGAATGGTTGATGCGATTATTCCAGCAAGTAATAACGGAATGTTAGAAAGCTATGTGAGTTGCCTTGAGACAAAACTAGAGTATTTTCATCTTGAGTCCTGGGATAAGGTGTTAGCAAGTAAAGTTTTGATAAAAATAATTGAAGCGAAGAAGGCGCTAAATGAATCCTTTGCTAACTATTATCATCGTCTGTGTAGAATTGATATGCACGCGGCTATAGCCTGTCATAAATAGTCATTAATCTTTTATGAAAGTGATGATTACAGCATGTCATAATGTTATCTTGAATATGTATTAATCATAGGCGAGTATTGTCATGAAAATTATTAAACCTGACCAGCTCTATTTTATGCGAAGCGTCGTATGGCAAAAACCTGATTTTTACATGCATACGTCGATCTATGCTGGTTTTAACTATGCAGAGGATTCGGAAGAATGGTTGCCACAAGAAGAAGTTTTAAAATTAGTTCAAGAGGTTAGTCAAAAAAGTATCTTCGACAATGGTACCCCTCGCGCTCAGGGAGAATGTCTTGTTTTTACGGATGAAAACACAGTAAAAAAAATTTCTCTAAGAATTTCAGATATTTTTAAAGAGGGAAAAAAAGAAGAATTTTTAGCGTTACCATTAACCGATGATCATTATAAAAAATCAAGTGGTACCTTTGATGACAAATGGTTAAAAACACGCTGGCCAGCTTTACCGAAAGATCATAAACCAGAAGTATTTCAAATTGCTGCTAGGGATCAAAGAAGTGATAAAGTATTCAAATGGGGTGATACATTCAGGCTTGGATTGGATGATCAGGAAAGCTCACCTAGCACATTTCCATTTAAGAAAATACAGTTATTTAGTTTAGATAAGGAAGATAGATTTGATGAAATTATCATAAAACCAGATGTTGTTTGGTTGTTTCCAGATAAGCAACAGGGCATTATTATTGCGCACGGTTCACGTCAGGTCAAAGATAATGAGGCATCTAATTTGGCTTATCTTTATGTGGCGGATATGCTGCTCGATGATGAGATTAGTAAAGAACAACATCAAGCTGATTTAAATGAAAAAATAGCACTGAAGAAGCCTTCATTTAAACCTGCTGAAATGAAAAAACCTGATGCGCCAAAAGTAGAGGCTAAAGAAGTGCCTAAAGTTGAGGTGCCTGCTAAAAAAGTTGAACTAGACCCTGAAGTTGAAAAAATAAAGTCTGATATGGAAGCTAAATTAGCTGAGATTAAAGCTAAATATGCAGACCATATTGATGATAATCCTGAAAAAAACTTACCAGATGCACTTAAAAGTGTGGTCAATGAACAAGACCCAAAAGTGGCAATGGAAAAAGTGAAGGCTTATATGGATCAGAAAATTTCTGATATTCAACAAAAACTGATTTCACAATTTCCTGATAAAAAAGCAGATATTTTGAATCCGCCTAAAATGACAATGGATGAGACCATTGCTGCACTTGGTGCATCATTAGCTTCTAGTATTGGGAAAGCAAAACTTCATTTACCGAAAGAAGAAGCGGATAAGTTGCCTGACCCAAAAGAATTGACCGAGGAAATTGCAGCTAAAATTAAAGAGATGGAAGATAAAGAGCCACAAGCTGTTGAGGTTAAAGAGAAAGAAAAAGTTGAGATTGTTTATAAAGATAACGACTTTTCATATCAAAATTTAGCTAATCATGATTTTACTGGTTTAGATTTATCAAATGCTAACTTTACAGGTGCAGATTTATCAGGGGCACTATTTAAACAAACCAAGCTATCTAAAACCATCTTTTCAGAATCTGTTATGAACCAAGCAACGTTTGAGGATTTACGTATATCTGAATGTAATTTTTCAAATGCAAAAATGAACAATAATATATTCAAAAATATTACTATTAATCAGAGTCACTTTGCTAAAGCAGATTTAACTGGTTTGAGTGGTGAAAATGTTAATATAAGAAGTTGCATATTAAGCGGGGCTAGGCTTCCATCTTGTAGTTTAAATAATTTTACTTTACACCTGTGCGAGTTAAATAATACCAATATTGAGTATTCAATGATAACTTCGTCTATGTTTAATCAGTGCGATAGTAAAAAAATACTTTTAAACCAGTCAAAATTAAATAGCGTTACCTTTATCGGTACAAACTTTGATGAAATTCAATGTACTGAATCCGATTTATCAAAATGCCAAATTAATAAATCGAATTTTCATCAAGGGTCTTTTGAATTATCAGAAGCTGAAAAGCTAACCCTGAATGAAGCTACATTTGAAAATATTAATTTTAAAGGCGTTAATTTCCCTGATTTTAGATTGGATAACTCATCAACTCTACGCAGTTGTAATTTTGATGATGCCAATTTAGCTAAACTAAAGTGCTTTAATTCTAAAGTAGAGGGCTGTCATTTCAATAAGACAAACATGGTTGAATCACTTTTTAGATTTTGTAGTTTACCTAAAATGCATTTAAATAAGGTTTTGGCGCAGAATTCAAATTTTTATTCTTGTGATTTAGCTGGAAGCTATATCGAAAAAACAAATATGTTAGACGTTAATATGAGATGTTCCGCTTTGGATGACGCTACTTTTATTAACTCTAATTTGTATGATGTGAGTTTTTATCAGAGCACTATTGATAATGTGGTTTTTGATAAAAATTTAGTTAATGAAAACTTTGAGTTAACAAAATCTGTACAAACAGCGAGTGTGCAATGACAGAAATTAATTTAGATAATTCAAAATTAGAGAATATTAACTTTTCAGATGTGAATGATGATTGCTTATATTTAAGTAATAAAATCATCAACGATAGTCAATTTGGCGCGAAGTTATATAAGGAGTTTGAAGCTAGAGAGGCGATCTTAAAAAATTGCCATTTTGAAGGCTTGAGTTTAGCTAATGCAATGCTCCAGAAAACTTTTTTTGACGGTTGTACATTTAAAAATATGAAATTTATCGATTGTGACTTTGAACGGTCACACTTTAAGAATTGTATGTTTGAAAATGTAGCGTTAAATATGGTTAGGTTTTCTCGTGCCTCAATTATTGATGGGAAGTGGCAAGAGATTGAATTGGATAACTGTGATTTGATATCGGTTAATATGTCAAAATTGAACCTAGAAAATTGTAGATTTAATAATTGTAACTTTGCACAAGCCAAACTAATGAATTCTATATTATTAGAGTGCAGTTTTTCTGAGTCTAAACTTAACAAGACAATGTTTAACCACTCAAAAATTGAAAGTTGCCATTGGCGAAATGCTTATTTATTGCAAACCAACTTCATGAATACAGAGCTAAAAGCAGCAGATTTTCAAGCGGTTGCAGAAATGTATCAGGCATCGTTTATTCAGAGCAATCTTGAAGAAGCGAACTTCCAAGGTATAAAGGCTGAAACATTAAATTTTTTAAAGGCTAATTTATTAAAAGCAAATCTTGCTGGTTTATATGCGCCAACGTCCCAGTTTGCTGAGGCAAATCTTACTCAATCAAAATTGGAATCAGCAAACTTACAGTTCAGTAATTTCAAGGATGCAGTATTAACTTCAGCTAATTGTACTAAAGCAAATTTGTCATATTCCAACTTGGTAGGCGCAAATATAGACAAAACAGATTTTACCCGAGCAAATTTAATGACTTGTGATATCCATAATGCTAAAGGTGAGCCGATATATTCAAATACCAATAAAGAAGGGTTAAGGCAAACAAATCAACAAAAACTAAAAGCGGAGAACTGGTCTTATGTCTAGTCAAGTATCATCATTTAATCAATTTAGGTTATCGGAACAAACTGTTAGTGCGTTAGTTACTAAGGTTGATGGGAAAAATTATCAGGTTAAAATTAAAGAAAACTATTTCCAAGCTAAAAAAGCGTTTAGCTGCTTAATACAACCAGTGATGCAAGATGTTGTTCAGGTTGTATTTATGGAAAATGATATATATATCCTAAGTATATTGGAGCGTAACGAGGTTGTTGAGGTCGATTTAGTATTACCAGAACATACTAATATTAGTTCATCTGGGCAAATTAATATTGAAGCGAAACAAATATCGAATAAATCACTGAGTTATAACTTAACGTCAGACCAAGCAGAGTTCACTGCTAATTCCATGAATATTATGGCTGCAGAGTTATATCAGTATAGTGAGTTTAGCCAAATTAAAACTCAGCAGTTATTAAAAGAAGTTTCTCAATTTGAGCAGTCTATCACGCAAGAGCTTAGAATGATTATTAATAAACATTGGCGAGTAGATAGTCAGTCAATCCATATGCTATCAGATGAAGATACAACGATTGACGCCAGAACTATATCTATAGGTTAAAAGGGAGAGAAATATGGCAAATCCATTAAGAACGATTGATCCTCCAATTCAGACAATGGGGCCTACAGATGTCTGTAAAACTCAGGTAGGGCCAGCAACAGTACCACTTCCATATCCGAATATTGGTGTCCCTACAATGTGTGATAAACCAGTTACAACCGTACTTTTTGCAAATGGACCAGCAATTAATTTGGATGGACAAATTCCAATGACAAATGGCGATCAGGCTGGTGCCATTGGTGGTGTGCTTTCTAGTATGATTATGGGTAAACTCCAATTTATGTCTACGATGGCGCCAACTGTAAAAGTTGGTGGGTCGCCAGCTGTGACAACTCAGTCACCGACAATGCAAAATAAAGAGAATACACCAGGTACGGTAATGTCATCTACGGCAGTTACCATTATGTTGGGCGCTTAACTATAGGAATGATAATATGATACCAGGATTTTCAAGTCGGTTTGAATGTAAGGTAAGTGGTCAAAATGAAAGCTTAACAGTTTTAGATTTTGATTTTTCAGTAGGTTTGTCTCAACTCTATGTGTGTAAAGTTGAATTGGTATCAACTAACCCTGACTTAGATTATTGGTCATTTGTAGATAAAAATGCGACTTTAACTGTGAATGTTAAAGGTGCGACAGCCTTGCAATATGTTAATGGCATTATTACAGAGTTTGTTCAAAAGGGTAAAGTAGGTAAGGGGTATAGCTACGAAATAGTGCTTGAGCCGCACTTATCGCAAATGAAACATCAGGAGAAAACCGAAGTTTTCTTGAATGAAACTATTCCTGCTATTATCGAATCGCATTTAAAACAAGCAAATATCCAACATTATCGTTTAGATTTATCACAGACGTATCAACCTAGAGAATTTGTGTGTCAGTTTCAGGAAACAGACTTTAACTTCATCTCTCGTTGGATGGAGCACGAAGGTATTTATTATTATTTTGAACAGGGTACAGACTTTGAAACATTAGTATTAACCGATCGATACTCCACACACAAAGATCATCAGCATTTTTCAGAACTTAAATATAATCAAGAAAATGTGACTGGTATTTCAGAATCAAATTATGTGGTTGAAAATTTTTCATCACGTATTAGCAAGGTAGCAAGAACATTAGAGTTGAAAGGTTATAATTATAATGATGATACTAAGACAATCGTCACTCAAACACAAGTTTCCCCTCATGGCATGGGTATAGTCGAAATTTATGATGAGAATGTGCTAAATGAGCAGGATGCAAAGCGTATTGCTGAAATTAGGGCACAAGAAATTAGCTGTAAAGAACAAGTTTATACAGGTACAACTTTGGCATCAAATATTGTTCCTGGTTATCGGTTTAAGTTAGTAAATCATTTTAGAGATGCCTGTAACCAGGAATATTTGGTATTTGATGTGGTTCAAAAAGGTTCGCAAAGACAAATCGCTTTATCACATTTGGGTTTACAGGGTAGCCGTAATCAAGAAAATGAGGTTGTTTTTACGACAGAATTTAAAGCGATACCAGGGCGGGTTCAATATCGAGCACCGTTGGTCACACCTGCTAAACGCATAGATGGTATTATTCCTGCGGTATTGGATGCAGAAACCAGTGGTGAGTACGCTCAATTAGACGATCAAGGGCGCTATAAAATTCGATTATTACATAGTGATAAACCAGATGGGCAGGCGTCTGATTGGGTTAGAAAAATGGAATCTTATATTGGTAACCAATATGGCAATCATTTTCCTATGCATAAAAATACTGAGATATGTTTGGCTTTCCAATTTGGTAATCCTGATCGACCTATAATTATAGGTGCAGTTCATAATTCAAGTAATAAAAACTTGGTGACATCAAAAAATCAAAAACGTAGTGTTACCAGAAGCGCTAGCGGAAATGTTTTTGTAATGGGAGATCAAAAAGGACAAGAGTATACACACCTTTACTCGCCTAGTGGGAATGTTAGTTTAATTATGGGTGATGTGGCTGCAGCATCGCTTAATTCAACATCAGGTGATCAAACAACGGTTTTGCCTTGGCCAAGTGATTGGGGACCTAAAACGAGTTATCCAGAACCTGGAGAGAATTTAAGAGAGAATAAGACGGTTAGTGGTGATTCTGCGAGTAATACAAAAGGTAATGCATTTAGTTATACAAGTGGTAATTCCTATGGGCTTACTATTGGTAATGTATTTGGTAGTAATTATGGCACAAAAAATTATTTTACTTATGGTAACTCGTTCTCTGTAACAGTTGGTAATACAAATAGTGTGACGCTTGCAGGCTCTCAATCTCTTACTGCAGGACCCTTAACCATGTCAGCTACTTTAACAGGGGCTGTTATGGGGGCAACACTGACGGGAATAAAGGTAGATTATACGAAAGCTGGTAAAACCTTTGACTTTAAAGGGGATGATGTCTCAACTACAATTGTGGGGAAATCTACATTATCTATTGGTTTAGGCTATACGATAAGTGTACTGGTTGGAAATATTACAACAACTGCTGCGGCTGGTAATATTATAAATACAGCAACGACTGGTAATATTGAAAGTACTTCTATGGGTTATGAAATTACTTCAATGACCTATAAGGCAACTGTATCAAGCTCTCACTCTACAACTTGTGGTACAAGTACTATAAACATGACACCAACAAATCTCACTCTTGAGGCAACAGCAGGGATAACGCTTAGTTGCGGGCCTAATTCTATTGAAATATCACCAGAAGGAATAACTATAACTTCACCGACACAAATCATGTTAAAAAGTGGTGGAAGCAATATTGATGTTGGAGCAGCAAATATTGTAATGAATTCACCAGATATTAAACAAAATGCAGGTATAATTGCCCTAGGCCCATAATATTTCTATGTATTGAAACCTTAGCTGATAAGGTAGGAGGCTTTTCTCCTACTTCAAATAATTAACCGTAATCGTCTCTTTAGTCGTAATAACCTCAGTATCGTTAACTAAATTATAAGTCACATTTTCATGAAAACCCATTGGCCAATATAAAAAAGCCAATGGAGGCCATAATATAGAGATCGGTCTAAATTCAGAAACAAAATGTCCTTTTTGGATGACTTCATTATCTTTTTTTAATTCGAAAGAAATGCCACCACCTGGTGAGCTTCCAGCGCTAGTCCAAAAATACGGGGTAGTAGAAACAGCATCATCTTCACCAATCTCAACGGGATCCCCTGAAATATATAATTCTGTGCCATCAGGGATAACTACTTTAGTCGAGGTAGAGCATCCTGATAGCAAAATTGTACTCGCTACGCCGAGCAGGGGTAAATACTTTATCATCTGGCAATTATCTTTTAAATTTAAAATGACCTAATAAATAGTATACTGGTCAATGTATAAAAATATCTAGTTAGCAACAATATTACTTAAGTAATTTGCGACATACTTAATTCTCTACTATGGTTAAAATAATAGTAAATTATTAGTGTACGATGAAATTTAACTACTTTACGTTTAGTTTACTATTTGTTGTTTTGTTAGTAGGCTGCTCTAAATCAGTAGATTTAGAAGGTGTAAATTTACAAAATGGTTGTCAAATTATCCAAAAAGTACCTCAGTGGGATAAATATTTAAAGCAAACCCAGAAAAAATGGGGTGTACCACCAGGTTTGGTTTTAGCCATTATTTACCAAGAATCTACATTTAATCCTGATGCAAAAAATTCATCAAGCTCAGCGTATGGTTACGCACAAGTGATTAATGGTACTTGGACAGAATACAAAAGATCAGTTGATAAAGATGCCAGTCGGAGTGATTTTGATGATTCAGCAGATTTTATTGGGTGGTACTTAAGCAATATAAAAAACAAAGATAAACTAGCTTGGTCTAATTCAGCAAATTTATACATGGCTTATATGTTAGGTGAAGCTGGATATAAAAGTTTTATAACCGGTAATGGTACAGCACAACAAAAGAAAAGTTGGGTGGCAAAATATAAAATTGCTCAGAAGGTTGCAAGTAATGCGAGAAACTATAATAAGCAGTTAATAAATTGTAAGGTTGAGAATAAATCTAAATAGTGCTTTTAGCGGCTGAAATTTAATTTTGCTGCAATTTGTCTGACTAAAAATCTGGTCGTAAAACGTACTGATTGGGCTAATATTTTATTGATTAGGCCAGGTATAATAACGGCTTTATTCTGCATTAATCCCTTATAACCAATTTCAGCGACTTTTTTAGCATTCATCATGACGATACTGGTAGCGAGTGAGCTGGTTCCCATCTCAGCATTTTCAAAAAATGGCGTTCGGGTTGCACCAGGGCAAAGTGTGCTTATGGTAATGCCATGTTTTTTATATTCTTGATATAAACCTTCAGAAAAATGTAATACAAATGCTTTGGATGCATAGTAACTGCTCATATAAGGACCTGGCTGGAATGCTGCTGTTGATGCAACATTTAAAATTTTTCCAGATTGTTGTTTTGCCATATCTTGGATATAAAGTTTGCATAATGCCACGAGTGAAACAATATTCAGTTGTATTAATGCCATTTCTTTTTCATAGGGTATTTTGGCAAATTCACCGTTTGCGCCTATGCCTGCATTATTAACTAATATATCAATATGAATATTTTTATTTCTTGTCGTTTCATAGATGATGTTTGGAGCATTTGGTTGGGTAAGATCCTGCGGAATAATTAATGCTTTGACTTGGAACTCAGTTTCTAATTTATTAGCAAGATGACTTAATTTTTCTTCATTTCGGGCAACTAAAACAACATTATGTTTTGCTCGGGCAAAGCAATGTGCTAATTCATAGCCAATTCCAGTTGAAGCACCTGTTATGAGCGTATATTTTGAGTGATTCATCAATTATGGTTGAGGTGGGAGTGTTGATTCATAAGTTACGCAAGCTTTATCAGCATTAACCATTTGTGCTTTAATTGATTTAATGGCAGCAGATTTTTCAGCTTTTGTCATTGAGCTATTATTTTGAACTTTAGCAATTGCTGCTTTAGCTTCTGCTTTATTTTGTTTTTTGTATTTACAATGGCTACACCCTGAAATTGTGGCAACAAGTGCAACGGTGGTAAGGAATAAAACTATTTTTTTCATATAATTCTCCATTTTAACTGTATCATTATAAAGCCTAGCAGAGGAATAAAGGTTTGCTAGTATGGTGGTATAAATACGTATGATATCGTATGTATTCCTTGCTAAGATTAAAGTTTGCACGTAAGTTGCATAAATTTTCTCAGGCTTTATGCCAGAAAATAGATGAGATTGATCAATGGGCGCCTCTAATAATTCGTGACCACATATCTTAATTTTCAAATTCACCACAACTGCGTTGCAAATTTTGGCAATAGAATGGCTATTACCTGCAATTTGCGCCTTGTTGTGATAAATTTAAATTATTAATCTATCGTGTCCAGAATTAATAGAGGCGCCCAAATGCCAGATGGAAGAACACTAAAAAGAAGTTTAAAAAGTCGCCATTTAACCATGATGGCTTTAGGCGGTACAATTGGTACTGGGTTATTACTCGCAAGTGGTGCAGCAATCCACGATGGTGGGCCTGGTAGCGCAATTCTAGGTTATTTGTTGGTTGGTATTATCGTCTATTTTTTGATGACTAGTTTAGGTGAAATGGCGGCTCATTCCCCGACAACAGGCTCTTTTTGTGAGTATTCAGCAAGTTATGTTGATAAAGCGTTTGGCTTTGCCATGAGCTGGAATTACTGGTTAAACTGGGTTTTGGTTGTTGCTTCTGAAGTAATAGCTGCTGGTTTGGTTATGCAATATTGGTTTCCTGATGTCGATGTCTGGTTATGGACAATCTCATTTTTTATATTGATATTTGTAATCAATATTTTTGCGGTCAAGCTGTATGGCGAAGCTGAATATTGGCTTTCATTTATAAAAGTTTCAACCGTAGTCATATTTATTATTGTTGGTATTTTAATGATATTTGGCTTAGTCGGTCATCAAGGTGAGGTTGGATTTAAAAATATTACGATTGGTGACGCACCATTTCATGCAGGTTGGTTAGGGTTTTTTAGTGTATTTTTGGTTGCTGGATATTCATTCCAAGGAACAGAGCTAATTGGTGTTGCTGCTGGCGAGGCGAAAGATCCGCACTTAACCATTCCAAAAGCAATTAAAAGTATTTTTTGGCGGATTATGTTGTTTTATGTTTTAGCTATTATGATTATTGGGTTTTTAATACCCTACACTAGTCAATATCTGGTTAATCCCAATTCAAATGTGTCAATGAGTCCTTTTACCATTATTTTTAAAAATGCAGGCATTGAATATGCGGCATCATTAATGAACTTAGTGGTTATTACCGCAATTATTTCTGCAGCTAATGCCAGTTTATTTACTGCTTCTCGTGTATTATGGCATATGGCGAAAGCAAAAGAGGCACCTGCCATTGCGCAAAGAGTTCGACCTAATGGCGTACCGATTATTAGCATAATGATTACGGCTGTTATTTGTGGGATTTTGGTTTTAGTTTCAAAATTAGGTAGTGGTGCAATATTTGAATGGCTATTGAATATTATTAGTCTGGCTGGATATATTGCCTGGTTTGGCATTTGTTTAAGTCACTACCGTTTTCGACGAGCCTATATCAAGTTGGGTAATGATATGTCAAAGCTTCACTATAGAGCGCCTTGGTTTCCATTTGCGCCACTTTGCGCAATGCTAGTTATTGCCATTATTATTGTTGGACAACAGGTATTTTTATTATTTAATGGGGAAGCAACTTGGTCAGGTTTTTTGGCTCAGTATTGTGGTGTAATTTTATTTTTCATTTTATTTTTTGGGTATAAGTTTATCTTTAAAACAAAAATTATTGCTTTGAACAAAATTAATGTAAAAGGGATATCAGTTAAATAAACAAATCGTTAGATTGTAACAGTTTTTCGGGAGCAACAAACTATTTTCCTAACGCAAGCCATAAAGCAATTAATAGCATAATAGAACCGCTTATTCGGTTCATGGTCTTTACATTTTTGGTGTGTTTTAAAAAATGTTTTAAACTTTTTCCACCAGAAGCATACATTAGCATGCAAGTAAATTCACAGCACATGATAATAAAGGTTAATACCGTAAGTTGAAGCAAGATGGATTTATCTGGATTGATAAAAGGAGGGAGTAAAGACACCATAAATGCCCATCCTTTTGGATTAACAAGAGCCGTAATTAAACCTTGTGAAAAAAGTTGGTAATTGGTTGAAGTTGGAACTTCGATATTTTCGGTAAACGAAATCTTACCCTTTGACCGCCATAACTGAAGTCCAATATAGGCTAGGTAAGCTGCACCTAGCAATTTAAAGCAGTCAAATATTAAAGGATAGGCAATCATTAGTTTAGCCACGCCAACAATTGCTAAAATGGCGATAATCGCAACCCCGATAATTTCTCCATACATCATCCACATGGTTTTGCGTACACCAATCGTCATACCCAATACCATGGCTAACGTCATATTTATGCCTGGTGTCACAGCAACAATGAGAAAAGTGGGGATAAAAAGACTTAATGTTGAAATATCCATAAAAAAATAAAACACGGAATAAGCAGGGTAATGAAAGTTAATTATATTATTCCTATTAAGATTATTCAGTACTGGGATGTAAAAATAGGGTATTTCATCTATATTTAATTTAGGTTTCAATTAAGGGGAATATAGATGAAATTAAAAACTCTATCAAAAATAATTATAGCGGGTAGTTTTACATTGCTTGTTGGATGTGGTGCGAATAAAGGTGTTGTTAAGTTCAATATCCAAGATGCTCAAAAAGATATGCCAAAATCAGTTTCAAGTCAGTTGGGTGATTTTAAATTCTATTTCGATGAAGTCCCTTCAGGTGCGACAAACATTGGTACAATCACTACCAGTAATCGAACCAACGCAGCTTTCAAAAATGCTCAAAATCCTTGCAACTGGGTATTTTATAGTGCCTTGTTAGACCTGAAAAAACAAGCTCAAGAGCTTGGCGGTAATGCAGTGGGTAATATCGTTTCCAATTGGCATAATGTAGAAACGCCATCAAAAACAGATTATGTATGTGCAAGTGGTGCGCTTATGGCTGGTGTAGCCCTAAAAGGGGAAGCGTTGAAGGTTGAATAATAGCAATTTATTCAGCGGTCTAATTTACACGTATTTGGTTAACTTTTTCAAAAGTTGTTTCAGGCTTGTTTTGCTCTTTTCTTCTGAAAAAAATCCTGAATAATTTCTCGACACTGTCTTTCTAAAATACCACTAACTATTTCAACTTTATGATTTAGAAAGGGGAGGTCAAAAGCAGAAAGGTTGGAACACGCTGTCCCTGCTTTTGGTTCAGTCGCACCAAATACGACTCTTTGAATTCGAGCGTGAATAATTGCGCCTGCACACATCATACAGGGTTCAATGGTGGTATAAAGCGTTGCGCCAGGTAATCTATAATTATTAGCATTTTTTGCAGCTTGGCGTATGGCTGAAATTTCCGCATGCGCACTGGGGTCAGAAGTAGAGATAACTTTATTATGACCAAAACCAATTAGCTCGTCATCTTTAACAATGACGGCGCCAATGGGAACTTCGTCTTTAATTTCAGCCAGTTGTGCTTGAAGTAGGGCTTGCTCCATCCATTTATAATCGCTTTTCATTATACTAATCAACTAATCGTTTACAATTTGTTTCTTTTATCAATAAAGAAAATATTAGACTTAAAACAAAGGCAACAGGGACAATCCACATCGCAAATTCGTAGACGACACTACTGTCTAATGAAACATTAAATATGTTTGCGCCTAATATCATTAAGTAGGCAAATAACGGTTCAGCAATTACACCACCCCATAATAGAGAATTAATAGAAACAATGCTGGTTGCCGTGGAAGTCACACGCATAGAATTGATTTCACCCACAACGGGATAGGCAATCGTTTGGGCGCTGGTGGTAAAGCCTAAGGCAAAAAATAAAAAAGTAAACCAAGTGGTATTGCCTGGTGAGAACATAATTAAAAATATGGTGACGATTGCTAAAATGGCACCCCATACCATAGGGCTTTTCCGTTTCTGCATTTTCTCTGTTACCATGCCCCAGAATGGGAACCCTACGATCATACCTAGAAATAAAAAACCAGTAATACTCGCTGCGTTTAATGAGGTGAAACCTGGCTTTGCATGCGTTAGATACTCGTTTGCCCACAATCCTCCCAGCATGAAGGTTGCGACATTGATTAAGCCTGTATATAGCGCACAATACCAAGTTTGTGGGTTTGATAACGCCATTTTGAGAATACATTTAATCGGCATTTCTCGAAGTTCTTTTTTCTGTGTGGTTCTTAAAGCACGCAAACCCTTTGGTGCGCTCCTAACGAAAACAACAATGAGCGCCATAATCACAAAACCGATAATACCAACCACCAGTAATGCTTCACGCCAGCCTAAATCATCAACCATAACCGCCAGCGGATGCTGTGCAAACCAGCCACCAAGCATACCGATGGCAATGATAATGCCAATGACAAAGCCCATTTTTTTGGCAGGAAACCAGTTGGTCGCAATACGTATGCAACCGACTAAACTGAAACTCCCACCAAAACCCATTAATAATCGAGAAATGGCTAACGTATAAAAATCATGGGCAATGGAAACCGCGATAATCCCTGCGCTACAAATACACAAAGCCGAGACAATACATGTTTTAGGTGAGTATTTATCGAGTAAAATAGCGGCAGGCACTAGGAATAAAATATCGGTATAAAAGTATAAGCTTGATAGAAAACCTAATGAAACCACAGAAAGCTGGTAACTTTCCATAATCGGTTTTGAAAGTGAGTTGAATACCGTACCAAGTCCAAATTCATAAAAGAAAAATAGGGATGTAATGATAACGACAAACCAGGATTTTGATAAAGGTAACTTTGAGAGTTCTTTTTGATAGGGCATGGGTGAGGTAAGAAAATGTCTGTTTTAAGATTTTAGCAAAATAATATGAGTTTTTAATTTTAGTTCATTATTTTATACGTAAAGATTTTCCGACTATCCATAAAGTTTTGTTAAAGGCACCCATACAATAGGTTAGTTTGAAATATAGGTAACACCGGATCCTGGTTGCTTATATATATTTTCTAAAACTTCAACTGAAGACCCATACTGCAAAAACATTGTACCACTTTTCCAATATTTTACATTAAAAGTCTCATCCCCATCACCTACACTCGTCCCGCCAGCATCACCATTTAGCCAGAACCCCATGTTATTAATAATTGGCTGTTCAACAAATGGAAGTTGAGGGTTTTCACCATAGATATAATCATTACGGGTACGGGAACCACCTAAAGGATAATATGCTAATGATGTTCCAGAAATTTCTGAGTTATAAGTTATGGCTCCAATAGCAGCACCCTCAATAATAAAGCCAACATCTTTTAATATTGTGTTTTGTACTACTTTAAAGCCATTACCATTCGTACCTGTTACATTCCAGAATTGAAATACTAATGGGTAATAAAATCCATCAATTTCCAATGAAACAGACATCATGTGCACAGATGCAGTAGATGTTATAGGTGCATTTACCTGCATATTGCCAAAATAAAACCAATATCCGTGATGTATGTTATTTAAAGCGCCAGGCTTACTCAAATCTATGCTTAGACTACCACTATCACCTGTAAAGTATGGGCTAGCTGTAACAGAACTTTTATTATTAGATATTCCTGTAATATACATGTTCCCATAATCTTGCGGAATAGGCGGCGCATTAGTAGTAACTTCACCAGTATTATATGTGTAATTTCCATTATATGGTGTGTAATTTGGGTCAGCCGTACAATTATCTCCGCACGAGTCTAAACCATACTCCCCTGGTTTTTTCCAGCTACTACCTGAAGGCCTTATTTTTGTTATTACTGGTGTCTGTTTTTCCCAATTCCCTCCCACAGCATTCATTGATTCCTCACTAACGTTATATTGATAGGGGCTGCCTGTCTGATTCACACCGTTCCAAGAAAAACTATTGCCTACCGATTGCTCATCATAGAATTCGTCTGTATTCTTCCATAGTCTACACGTTAAATATGGAATATCTTTCACAGCAGTAGTAAACAGGGTGGTCGGTATGTACGTTACTAGTTCGCTAATCGACTGACAAGCTTCAAATACACCATACATCTTCCCATAGTTGGTTGATGTCCCATCTGAATTAATCAAAACTGGCGCAATAATAATGCTGTCTCTTATACACATCTGACGCTGCCGACGATCTACTCTGTGTAG
>OLID01000439.1_pt1 | contig 18113 bp, 15 predicted proteins | sample 1609361 | NCBI WGS metagenome assembly OLID01 (sample SAMN05416778, study PRJEB24817) | seawater metagenome | isolation source: Sea water | place: Canada:Atlantic | collected 2013-07
GGACACCGGGTTTTCATCCCGGCAACAGGGGTTCGAAACCCCTAGGGGACGCCATTTTTTAAGCCTGGCTTTTGCCAGGCTTTTTTTTTGGAATTTGAGAAGCGACCATGTCACATGCCGATTCACAAAATGCCATCTCCATCCGCAATCTGCGCAAGACCTACGCTAACGGCCATGTTGCTCTAAAGGGCATCGACCTCGATGTCAGGGAAAACGATTTTTTTGCCTTGCTGGGCCCCAATGGTGCAGGCAAATCCACAATCATTGGCATCATTTCGACACTGGTTAAAGCCAGCGATGGCACTATCAAGATCTTTGGCAAGGACGTGGCCAGCCATATGTACGAAGCCAAGCAGTCGCTGGGTGTGGTACCGCAGGAAATCAACTTCAGTCAGTTTGAAAAAGTGGCTGACATCGTCATGACCCAGGCGGGTTATTACGGGTTGAAAGGTTCACTGGCGCGGGAGCGTACCGAAAAATATCTGAAAAAACTCGATTTGTGGGACAAGCGCGACAACCGCTCGCGCATGCTCAGTGGCGGCATGAAGCGCCGCCTGATGATTGCGCGGGCGCTGGTACACGAACCGCGTCTGCTGATTCTGGACGAACCGACTGCGGGTGTGGATATAGAGCTGCGTCGCTCAATGTGGGAGTTTTTGCAGGAGATCAATCGCAACGGTACAACCATCATTCTGACCACGCATTATCTGGAAGAGGCAGAGAGTCTGTGTCGCAATATCGCCATTATCGATCATGGCCAGATTGTGGAAAATACCAGCATGCGGGCGCTGCTTGGCAAGCTGGCCATGCAGACCCTGGTGTTTGACACGGTGAATGAAATTTCTGCGGCTCCGACATTCAACGACCCGGAGGTGCGCTGCCAATGGCTTGACCCGCACAGCTTTGAGGTCACCATGAGTACCGATCGGGATATTAATGCCCTGTTTACTGCGTTAAACGAGCAGCAGGTGCTGATCAAGAGCATGAGAAACAAGACCAATCGACTGGAAGAGTTGTTCCTGTCCCGTCTGAAGGGACCGCAGGCTGTTTCCTGACCGGCCCGCTTGCGGCCGACCGGTGGCAGGTTGAATAAAAGGGTATGCAGATGTTTGCCAATCACAAGTACATTGCGTTTGAAACCATCCTGGTCAAAGAGATCCGGCGCTTCACCCGTATCTGGCTGCAGACACTGGTGCCGCCGGCGATCACTATCGGGCTGTATTACCTGATCTTTGGCAACCTGATCGGACGGCGCATCGGTGAGATGGGCGGTTATGACTACATCGATTTTATCGTGCCCGGGCTGATCATGATGGCGGTTATCCAGAATGCCTACGCCAACGTATCGTCGTCGTTCTTCAGTAACAAGTTTCAGCGCTGCGTTGAAGAGATTCTTGTGTCACCTGTCCCTAATTACATCATCCTGCTGGGGTTTGTGGCCGGCGGCATGGCGCGGGGTCTGGCAGTTGGCATCATTGTGACATTAATGTCATTTGTGTTTACCTCCCTGAGTATCGAGCATGTGTGGTTGACCGTGCTGGTGGTGTTGCTGACCGCGATGGTGTTTTCCCTGGCCGGTTTCATCAACGCCCTGTTTGCCAATACCTTCGATGATATCTCCATCATCCCCACGTTTGTGCTGACACCTCTGATTTATCTGGGCGGTGTGTTCTACTCGATTGAGTTGCTGCCGAGGGCAGGGCAGTGGGTGTCAGCGATGAACCCGGTGCTGTATATGGTCAATACATTTCGCTATGGCATATTGGGCAGCAGTGATGTGAATATCTACTGGGCGCTGTTCATGCTGGTGATGTTCAGTGCCGTGCTGTTTGCTGTGGCGCTGATACTGTTGCGTCGCGGCACGGGGCTGCGGCACTAGATGGTGAGGTGACTGGTCTGATGTCCGATATACCGCTGGGGAAGGCCACAGCCTACCCGACTGCCTACGACCGGGATCTGCTGTTTCCCGTACCGCGCTCGGCCAATCGGCGCGAGCTTGGCATCACCGACGACGACTTGCCATTTGGCGGTTTTGATCACTGGCGCGCTTACGAGCTGTCCTGGCTGATGCCTTCGGGCCAGCCGGTTGTAGCACTGGCCGATATCCTTGTGCCCTGTGATTCACCCAACCTGGTTGAATCAAAATCGATGAAGCTGTATTTCAATTCGCTGAACCAGCATGTATTTGCAGATGCCGAGTTGGCGCGCAGAACAATGGAGCAGGACCTGTCCGATGCCGCGGGAGCACCGGTCAGCATTATTGTGCATGCCGGTGACGCGTCGGCTGTGCATACAGCGGATGTCACCGATGCTGTTCTGCTTGACGACCTGAGAGTGACAACCGCTACGTACCAGCCCGCACCGCAACTGCTTGATTGTGTGCCGGGAACGGATGTTGAAGAGACCCTGTGCAGCCATCTGTTTCGCTCCAATTGCCCGATTACCGCGCAGCCGGACTGGGGCAGTGTCCTGATTCGCTATCGCGGAGAACAGATTGAGCACCGGAGCCTGCTGTCGTACCTGATTTCCTATCGTTTGCATGAAGGATTTCATGAGCATTGTGTAGAACAGATATTCAAGGATTTGTCGGATATCTGCAAACCGCAGGCATTGCAGGTGAGTATCAATTTTCTGCGTCGGGGAGGACTGGAGATTAATCCGTTGCGTAGTAGTGACCGGAAGGTGGTTGCGTATCCGCTGGGCAGGTTGGTGCGGCAGTGAGGGGCTTCGCGCTACCGCGCTCGTTGCAAGTTGCTGCGCAACTTGTCGAACTCTCTGTCGGGTTCGCCACCCTCCCCGGGTGGGCTTGAGTGGATTCTGGGAGACGAAGCGGCCGCTTTGGTTTCAGCTGGACTTAATTAGTGGCGGTGAGGGAGGGATTCGAACCCTCGATACGTTTCCGTATACACACTTTCCAGGCGTGCTCCTTCAGCCACTCGGACACCTCACCGTTTCAAGGCGCGTAACTGTATATCAGCGCCACAGTAAATACAAGCAGATAAGCGCTGGCGCTTCCAAACCATCGGCACTTGGTGGTGTGTTCTGTTCAACTTGACGGCGGCTGCGGTCTGCTGTGACTATGGCGGTTTAAGCCGACATACAGGTCCCACCATGCTCCGGCTTGGAAAGCCAACATCAACGTCCCTGATGCGCAGTGTGCTGCTGCGTATTGTGCTGGCAGCTACCCTTGTGGTTGGCGCGCTGACGGCGCTGGCCTATTCTTTTATTTACACTGAAACCCAGACACGTTTGCTGGACAACCTGAGGGACTGGGTGGTGGAGCGCGCGCGTAACGACAGCGTGATCTTTGAACTCGCTGAGGAGAACCTGGCACGCCTAAGCAGCGAGTTTGTGCGGTTATATACCTCTGATACCGTGGTAACCACGGATGACTTCTGGTCGTACTATCAGGCTGACCAGGATAGCGCCGTGCGTATGCATCGTGAGTATTACGAAGGCGTGTATGCCGATGATGGTCTGTATTACGAAAGCGTGAGCGGTTTTGTTGGCAACAACCAGCCTGTTGATGACCCTGATCTGCAGCGCCGGCTGGTGCTGTCGGCGCGTCTTCTGGCGCAGTTCGGGCCGGCCTGGATTAACCGCTTTCAGAATGTCCATGTGAGCTTCCCCGAAAATGCCATCGTCCTGTATGCGCCGGACACGCCCTGGGGACTGGAAGCTGCGCCTGATCTGCCCATGAATGAGCTGGGTGTTATCCGATCCATGCAACAGTCCGAGAACCCGGAGCGCTTGCCGGGCTGGACGGGTCTTTACTACGACGAGACGGCTGCAGAATGGGCACTGACCTATCAGGTGCCGCTGGATCTGGATGGCAGACATCTGATCAATCCCAGCCATGACGTATCATTAACCGAGCTCATGGAAAAACTGGTGACTGATACGCCGGACGGAGGCTACAACCTGATCTTTCGTGGCGACGGCTATCTGATTGCCCACCCTGCGGAACCGGCCTCGGACCGGCGCTGGGTGGGTCAGATGTCGCTTGAGAATATTGATGATCCTGCGATCGTGCGCATGTATCAACTGATTGATGAGGCTACGGGTGGCAATCCCGGCACGGTGTCGCTGATTCATAACCCGGTCGGTGATGTCTGGCTGGCGGTCAGCGAATTGGTCGGGCCCGACTGGTGGTTTGTCTCCGTGTACCCGGAGTCCCTGATTCGTGCGGCGGCTGGTCAGGCTGCAGGTGCCGTCATGTTCACCGGGGTCGTGCTGCTGTTACTGCTGATAGCGATTATCGGCTTTATTATCCGCCGTGATGCGGAGCGGCCGCTTGCCCAGCTGCGCGAAGCGGCGCAATGTATTGGTCGCGGTGACTATGCGGCGGTAGCCGATGGGCGGGTCCGATTGCCGCGTGAACTGAAAAATGAAGTAGGTTTACTGGCCAGTACCTTTCACGAAATGGCGAACAGTATCCGTGATTCCCAGGCAACGCTGGAACGGATAGTGCAGGAGCGCACACGCGATTTGCAGGCCGCCAACAGTGATCTGCGCGAACTCAGTCTGCTTGACGGCCTGCTGGGGATTCACAACCGGCGCGCGTTTGACCGCGACCTGGCGCGCGTGTTCAGGGAAGCCGGCAGCGGGCAGGGCGAGTTTCATCTGATGCTGATTGATGTCGACCATTTCAAGCTGTTTAATGACAGCCATGGTCATGCCCGGGGTGATGAGGTGCTTCGGCAGATCGCCAAAGCCATCAGTAGTACCATTCGTCAGGAGGACCGGGTCTACCGCTACGGGGGCGAGGAGCTGGCTGTTCTGTTCAATCGGGCAGATACTGAACCGGCCGACAGCGCAGCGCAGCGCATCATGGACGCGGTGCGGAGACTGGCTATTGCCTTTCCCGAATCAGAGCACGCCATTGTTACTGTCAGCGCCGGGTTAACGCACTTTCATGCCGGTCAGTACAGCGTCGACGATGTTATCGCCGAGGCAGACGGTCGGCTCTATGCCTCAAAGCACAATGGTCGTAATTGCCTGACTACCGGCAGCTGACGTTGTGGCACGCCGGTAAAGCACTCGGCAACAATTCCTATCCCAATAATCTTGTTGTAGTATCCAGTGGTCCGTCAATTAAAACTATAAAGAGAACAGACCATGTACGCACCCAAGACCCTGGTCCTGTCAGTGTCCGCTCTTGCCCTTGGCTTCGGCATAGCGGTCAGCGCTGATGACTGGACCCACTATGGCTCCGACCTGGCTTCAACCAAGTACGCACCCTTCGATCAGATCAACCACGATAATGTCGCAAACCTTCAGTTGGCATGGCAATGGCAATCGCCGGACAACGCCACTGTCGCCGCCAATCATGCTTCCGAGAACTACCGTGCGACGCCGGGCGCGTTTAAGGCCACGCCCATTGAGGTCAATGGTGTGCTGTATATCAACACGTCTTTCGGTCGCGTGTCGGCAATAGACGGCGTCAGTGGTGAAGAGCTGTGGGTATTTGATACCCGCGGCTGGGAGATGGGTCGCCCCGCCAATCTGGGATACAACAGCCGTGGTGTCGGATACTGGAGCGACGGCGAGGAAGAACGCATTCTTGTCTATTCCAATGACGCCTATATGTGGTCACTGGACGCTGCGACCGGGGAGCTGGATACCGGGTTTGGTGACCAGGGCAAGGTGGACCTGGCGCTGGGGTTGGGCCGTGACATTGACCGCGGTGCCTATACCATGATGGGTGTGCCGCTGATATTCCACGACCTGGTGGTGGTGGGTTCATCCATCCATGATGGCCCGGCGTTTCAATCGGCACCCCCCGGCCACGTGCGTGCCTACAATATCAAAACTGGTGAACAGGCGTGGATTTTCCACACCATCCCGCAGACCGGTGAGTTTGGTAACGACACCTGGGAGAATCAGTCCTGGGAAGTGGTGGGCAATACCAATGTGTGGACCCAGATGAGCGCGGATCTGGAGCTGGGCCTGGTGTATCTGCCAGTGGGTACGCCAACCAACGACTGGTACGGTGGCCATCGGCTGGGCGATAACCTGTTTTCCGAGTCGCTGGTAGCCGTCAATGGCATGACAGGTGAACGGGTATGGCACTTCCAGGCGGTTGAACACGGCCTGTGGGACTACGATCTGCCTGCAGCGCCGACGCTGGTGGATATCACTGTTGATGGCCGTGACATCAAGGCGCTGGCACAGATTTCCAAGCAGGGTTTTGTCTATGTGCTGGACCGGGAAACCGGTGAGCCGGTGTGGCCTATCGAGCAGCGACCGGTACCTGCCTCGACCGTACCTGGCGAGCGCGCCGCACCCACCCAGCCACATCCGACCCGTCCGGCACCGTTTGATCTGCAGGGTATCTCCGATGACACGCTGGTCGACTTTACCCCGGCGTTACGGGCAGAAGCGCTGGCCAATATCGAAAAATTCGACTACGGCCCGCTGTTTACGCCGCCGTCACAGCGCGGCACCATCAATCTGCCTGGTTGGGCAGGTGGTGGCGGCTGGCAGGGTTCGGCAGTCGACCCGGAAACCGGCATGTTGTACATACCGTCGGCGACCGCGCCCATCGTTGTGCAGCTGGTAGAGCCTGAACCGGGCCAGTCTGACTTTGATTTTGTCCGGGGCGGTGTCACTTCGGTGAACGGTCCGCAAGGGCTGCCGCTGACCAAACCGCCCTATGGCCGCATTACCGCCATCGACCTCAATACCGGCGACCATGTCTGGATGGTGCCGCATGGTGAAGGTCCGCGTCAGCGTATTATCGATCTCGGCATTGTTGATCCGGGTCCGGTGGGCTCGACTTCACGCACCGGGCCGGTGCTGACCAAAACCCTGCTGTTTATTGCCCAGCAGGATGGCAGCCGCTCGGTCATGCGTGCCTTCGACAAAGCCACCGGTGCCGTGGTTGCGGAAATCGATCTGCCCTCGGTACCCAGTGCCACCCCGATGACCTATATGGTCGATGGCAAGCAGTATATAGCCATTGCGCTGGGTGGTGGCACGGAAGCCTCGGTGGTGAGTTATGCCTTGCCGTAAGACGCAGCTCCCGCTCGTCTGTGCGGCCGCGTTCAGTCTGCTGGCCGCAACTGGTGCCGTTGCGCAGGAAAACACGGCACAGCAACAGGACTGGCGTTTTTATGGCAGTGACGCGGCATCCAGCAAATACGTGCCGCTGTCACAGATCAATACCGACAATGTCGCTGAGCTGGAAGTGGCGTGGGTCTGGGATACCCCGGACAACGCCATCTTCCAGCAGGATGACCGTGCCAGCGCCGGTGAGTACAAGTCCACGCCGATCATGATTGACGGGGTGCTGTATGTGAGTACGTCGCTGGGTCAGGTCGCTGCCGTTGATGCGGCCACCGGCGAACAACGCTGGGTGTTTGATACCGGTTCCTGGCAACGGGGCCGGCATCCCAACTTCAACAACAATCACCGGGGCGTGTCCTGGTGGGATGATGGCGGTGATGGCCGTGTATTGATGGCGGCCAATGACGGTCTGTTGTGGTCGCTGAACGCACGCACGGGCCAGCCTGATCCGTCCTTCGGGAACGAAGGCGTTGTTGATCTGAAGCAGGGGCTGGGTCGTGACACCCGCATCGGGCTGTATGGCGCAATTTCACCACCGATTGTCGTTAACGATGTCATTGTAGTGGGTTCCTCGATCAGTGACGGACCGCTGTTTCAGGATCAGTTGCCACCGGGCCATGTGCGCGGCTTTGATGCCAGCACCGGGGAGCAACGCTGGATATTTCATACTATTCCGCAGGCCGGCGAGCCCGGTGCTGAAACCTGGGAAAATGAGGCCTGGCGCACGGCCGGTGCCACCAATGTGTGGACCACCATGAGTGCCGACCCGGACACCGGTTACGTCTACCTGCCGACCAGTACGCCGAATAATGACTGGTACGGCGGTCACCGCCTGGGTGACAACCAGCATGCGGAAAGTCTGGTGGCGCTGGATTCGGCTACCGGCGAGCTGGTATGGCGCTTTCAGGTAGTCAGGCACGGGTTATGGGACTACGATCTGCCGGCGGCGCCCAATCTGGTGGATATCACCGTGGATGGTCGCGACATCAAGGCAGTCGCCCAGGTCACCAAACAGGGCTTTGTGTTTGTCCTGGACCGTCTGACCGGTGAGCCCGTCTGGCCCATTGAGGACAGACCGGTGCCGCAGACCGATGTACCCGGCGAGCGGACGTCACCGACCCAGCCATTCCCGACCCGGCCGGCTCCGTTTGAACCCCAGGGCATCTCGGATGCAACGCTGATCGATTTCACACCGGCACTGCGTGCGCAAGCTGTGGACCTGATCGCGGGTGTTGACTACGGGCCCCTGTACACGCCGCCCAGTGAGCGCGGTGTGATCATTTTTCCGGGGTACAGTGGCGGGGCCACCTGGACTGGCGCTGCCATTGATCCGGAGACCGGCATGATGTACATCCCGTCGTTCTCGGTGCCGCGCTTTGTGCGCCTGCGCAGGCCGGAGCCGGGTGAATCCGACTTTGCCTATATCCGGGATCGCAATTTCAGTATCGATGGCCCGCAGGGCTTGCCATTGATCAAGCCGCCGTATGCGCGCATTACCGCCATTGACCTGAACACCGGGGAGCACCGCTGGATGGTGCCGCACGGTGAAGGTATCCGCCAGCGTATCATCGAGCTGGGCATTGAGGATCCCGGCCCGGTCGGCAGTTTTGGCCGCCATGGACCGTTGCTGACCCGATCACTGTTATTTGTGGCGCAACTCGATGGCAGCCGGTCGGTATTGCGCAGCTACGACAAATTGAGCGGTCAGGTGCTCAGCGAACTGGACCTGCCACTGCCACCCATGGGTACGCCCATGAGCTATATGGTTGATGGTAAACAATATATTGTCATGGCGGTGGGGGCAGGGCCGGTAACGCGGCTGATGGCCGTAGGCCTGCCTTGAGTGTGCAGACCTGGCGGCTACCGTGACCGCCCTCACCAGGGCGCCGACCGGCGACTTGTTGGCACTTGCTTAAGCGGCATTATTTATTGATAATGCGGCCCCTGATTTGATGTTTGCTTGTCGACTCAGGCTTTATGGTATCTCTTGTCGGTCCCCGCGCAATGATACGCTGTAAACCCCGCCAGGCCCGGAAGGGAGCAACGGTAGCAGCAGACTCATGTGCCGTGGTGTGGCTGGCAGGAGGTACCACCTTATATCCCCGTCTTAAAACCCTGCCGCAAACGCTCTCGTCGCCTGTCACTCGCGCGCTGTTTGCAATACAATAGCTCACCATCAGTCACCAGACGTTTACAGCGACACATGAGCTATCAGGTACTTGCCAGGAAATGGCGCCCCCAGAATTTCAGTGAGATGGCCGGACAGGCACATGTCCTGCAGACACTGACGCACGCCCTTGAACAGCAACGCTTGCATCATGCCTATCTGTTTACCGGAACCCGGGGGGTGGGCAAAACCACGGTGGCACGTATTCTGGCTCGCTGTCTCAATTGCGAGCAGGGCATCACGGCCACCCCCTGCGGACAATGCAACGCCTGTCGCGAAATCAGTGAAGGCCGGTTTATTGATCTGATCGAAGTTGATGCCGCCTCGCGTACCCGCGTCGAGGATACCCGCGACCTGCTGGACAATGTGCAGTACGCGCCGGCCCGCGGTCGCTTCAAGGTTTACCTGATTGACGAAGTGCACATGCTGTCTACCCACAGCTTTAATGCCTTGCTGAAAACCCTGGAAGAACCGCCTGAGCATGTAAAGTTTCTGCTGGCGACCACGGATCCGCAAAAGCTGCCGGTTACCGTGTTATCACGCTGCCTGCAGTTCCATCTGAAAAACCTGGCACCGGCACAGATTGTGACCTACCTGCAGTCGGTGCTGGCCGCCGAGCAGATTGACTACGAGGAAGATGCCCTGTGGCAATTGGCACGCGCGGCGGCTGGTAGCATGCGCGACGCATTGACCCTGCTGGACCAGAGCATTTCCTTTGGCGGCGGCAGTGTGCGGGTGGCGGCGGTGACTTCCTTACTCGGAACACCAGACCATGCGGCGGTGTTTGCCTTTCTGGAAGCGCTGGCGCAGCGTGACGGCAGCAGCCTCGTCGCGGCGGTGGCAGCCTGTGCGGAAAACAACCCTGACTACAGCCGTTTGCTGGAGCAATTACTGAGTGTCTGCCATCGTCTGGCGCTGGCCCAGGTCATGCCCGATGCGATTGACAACAGCGAGGGTGATCGCGAACAGATCAGCGCGCTGGCTGGCGCGTTTGCCGCTGAAGACGTGCAGTTGTACTACCAGATCTGTATGCAGACACTGCAGGACATGCCACATTCCCCGGACGCCCGTAGCTGCTTCGAAATGGGGCTGTTGCGCATGCTGGCGTTCAGTCCCGATGTATTCGCGGCCGCCACTGCACCCGCCGGCAGTGAAAAAAAAAAGCCTGAACCCGCTCCCTCCTCAGCGCTGACGCAGGAACCCAATCCCGACCCAGCGCCCGAACCAGAGCCAGCGCCCGAACCCAGACCGGAGCCAGCGCCCAAGCCAGGGCCCGCGCCCGAACCCAGGCCGGAGCCGGCGTCCGAATCAGCGCGCGCGCCTGAACACCCGCTGGAGCCAGAGCCCGAATCAGCGCCTGCACCCGAGCCCGAATCAGCACATGAGCCCGAGCCGGAACTGGCGCCCGAACCTGATCCAGCGCCCAATCCGGAGCCTGGCCCTCGCGCCGCCGCCCCGGTCGATGGCATGGACTGGTTTGCGCTCGTACAACAGTGCCAGCTGTCAGGTATCAGCGGCAATATACTCGCCAATTGCGTGCCCGAGACTGTCACAACGGATGCCTATGTCCTGATACTGGACAGAGAGCAGAGTGCATTGTATGCGGACGATCAACAGCCCAAAATCGCCCAGGCGCTGAGCGAAACCCTGCAGCGCCCGGTCTCGGTTGTTATCCGGATAGACGCGCTGCCTTCTGAATCACCGGCACAACGCAGACGTAGAGAGAAACAACAGGCCATCGACGATCTGCATCATCGCTTTAACACTGATCCGGGGGTGCTGGCGCTGATTGCCGAGTTTGATGCCAAGGTAGACCAGGCGTCGCTGCTGATTGTAAAAGGCTCTGTCTGACACCCTACACAAGCGTATTCAACCCAAATTGAAGAGGACAAGGTATGACTGATTTGAATCAATTGCTGCAACAGGCAAAACAGATGCAGGAGCAGATGCAGAAGGCACAGGAAGAAGCCGCCAAAAAAATTGTGATCGGCGAGTCAGGTGCCGGCATGGTCAAGGTGCATTTAAGTGGTCGCTACGATGCCAGCAAGGTAGAGCTCAGCGCGGAGTTGATGCAGGAAGACAAAGAGATCATTGAAGATCTTATTGCTGCTGCCATCAACGATGCGGTGAAAAAACTGGAGCAGGACAAACGCGATACCATGGGTGCCATGACCTCCGGTATGAAACTGCCCGATGGTTTCAAATTCCCGTTTTGAACGTTTCACCAAACAGGTGTGGTTGAACCATGCATAGTCCGTTACTTGAACAATTGATCCAGTCTCTGCGCTGTCTGCCCGGTGTTGGTCCCAAGTCGGCGCAGCGCATGGCCATCTACCTGCTGGAGCGCAACCGTACCGGAGCGGCCAGATTGAGTGAGACGTTGGCCACGGCGCTGGACAACATCGGTCGTTGCGAGCAGTGTCGGGCGCTGACTGAAGAAGTGCGCTGCCGCATCTGCAGTAATCCGGCGCGCAATAATTCAGTGCTGTGTGTAGTAGGGTCGCCGGCTGATCTGTATGCCATTGAACAGGCGGGCAGTTATCACGGCCTGTATTTTGTGCTGTCGGGACACCTGTCCCCCATAGATGGCATCGGGCCGGATGAAATCGGCATCAATGAACTGATGGCACTGTTGCGCGACAAGCCGGTGGAAGAGCTGATTCTGGCCAACAATCCTACGGTTGAAGGTGACGCCACCGCCTACTACATTGCCGGTCTGCTTAAAGGCCAGGGACTGGTGGTCAGCCGGATCGCCCATGGCGTGCCGGTAGGCGGGGAACTTGAATATGTCGATGGCGGCACGCTGAGCCACGCCTTTAATGGCCGGCAGTTGATACGTTGAGTCATGCGATTGACAGTGTCTGCAAAGAGTGCCGACAAAGAGTGCCGACGAAGAGAGCCGATTATGAATGATTTTCCTGCCCCCGAGCTGGTTACCGACAATGACCGACTGGCGCAACTGTGTGAGCGTTGGCAGACCCTTTCCAGCCTGGCGCTGGATACCGAATTTATCCGGGTCAGTACCTTTTATCCGCGCGCGGGCCTGATACAGGTTGGGGATGGGGACGACTGCTACCTGCTGGATCCGCTCAGTATCAATGTCTGGCAGCCATTTATCGACATTCTGATGGCTGAGGATATCGTCAAGATCATGCATTCCTGCTCGGAAGATCTGGTAGTGTTCAAGTACTTTTACGACTGTTTGCCAGGGCCGATATTCGACACTCAGAAAGCCGCGGCTTTTCTCGGTCACGGTTACAGTATCAGTTATCTCAACCTGGTCCGGCTGTTCGCCGGTGTTGAACTCAGCAAGGGCGAGACCCGGTCCGACTGGCTGAAGCGACCGCTGTCTGCGAATCAGATCAAGTATGCGGCACTGGATGTGGCCTACCTGCCACGTTTGTATCAGGAACTGTCGGCGGCGCTGGAACGCGAAGGCAAATCGGAGTATTTGCGCGAAGAGTGCGAACGCATGCGGCAGATCACGCTGGCGGCAGAAAATCCGGATACCTGGCCGGATCTGTACCTGTCGATGGGCGCCGCCTGGCGCCTTAATGCCCGGCAGCTGGGAGCGCTCAGGGACCTGAGTCTCTGGCGAGAGCGGGTATCGCGCCAGCGAGACAAGCCGCGCTCATGGATCGCCCGGGACGCGGATCTGATCGTGCTGGCGCAGAAACTGCCTGCTGACCGCCAGGAGCTGAGCCAGGTGCCGGATCTGAACCGGAATATCTACCAGCAGGATGCCGATGCGCTACTGGCCATTGTGCAGAATAGTGAGCCGGTTTCTGAGGCGATTGCCAGCAATCTGGAAGGGGCACCCATGTCTCAGCCGCAACGGGCGATGTTGAAACGTTGTCAGCAGGCTGTCCGATCGGTGGCGGAGCAGACCGGCATTGCCGAAGAGCTGCTGGCACGGAAAAAACAGCTGATCACCCTGATGCACCTGAACCGGCACGCTACGCCGGTCGCCGATGGCGACGGAGTCTTGCAGTGGCCCGATGAGCTGTCGGGATGGCAGCGTGCACTGCTGGCGGCGCCGTTATCGCCCATTATCGCGGGCAACACGCCGCCGCAGGACGCCGCACCGTGAGCGGCCAGCCGGTTCGAGACAACTTCTGGGAATTGCCGCTGGCGGAGCTAAACGCCCGTGAGTGGGAGCTGCTGTGCGACGGTTGTGCCCGTTGCTGCCTGAAAAAGCTGCAGGATGAGGACGTCAGGGGCCCGGGTCCGGCCAGACTGGTTTACACCCGGGTGGTATGTCGTTATCTGGATCAGCAAAAATGCAGCTGCACCGCCTACGACCGGCGCAATGTCCTGGTGCCCGACTGTCTGGTGCTGGATATGTCGGTCCTGCGCGAGTCAGTTGACTGGATTCCGGACACCTGCGCCTATAAACTGCGTTATCAGAACAGGCCGTTGCCGGACTGGCACCCGCTGCTGAGCGGCTCGCGCGAGGCCATGCTTGCACAGGGAATCGCCGTCACCGGACGCGTTATCTCTGAGGAATATGTGCACGATGACGGGCTGGAAGAGCACGTTATCCGCTGGGTTCGTGCCTGAACAAACGATCGGGCTGATGCTGACACTGAGGGTAGGCGCTGAATGCTGGACATATACGGTTATATTACAAGTTGGGCGGTCTATCTGGGCGCCGGCACCTTGTGCTACATCCTGTTTTACAAAGCCACAGGCAAAATCGGCTTCAAACCGCTGGCCAACGTTCTGCGCGGCATCATGATCGCGCTGATTTACACACCCTGGTATGTGGCGGCCGATGAAGATCTGATGGCACCCGCGGTCATCGTCATTTTGCTGGATATGATTACCATCGGTGGTGATGCTTTTATCAGAGGCCTGGTGCCGTTGACTCTGGCCTTGATAGCCGCGATTGTTATTGCCCTGATGGCAGGGTTGTTGCGCTCACTGTTCGCCCGCTCAGCCCGGCGCTGAGGTTGCAAGCCAATTTAAATGTAGGCAAGAGGATATTATGCGATTTACAGGAACCAAGGCGTACGTTGCCACCGACGAGTTGCAGATGGCCGTCAACGCAGCCATCAGTTTGCAGAAACCCCTGCTCATCAAGGGTGAGCCAGGTACCGGCAAAACCATGCTGGCCGAGCAGATCGCCGAGTCGCTGGGTCTGGAGCTGATTCAGTGGCACATCAAATCGACCACACGTGCGCAGCAGGGCCTGTATGAGTACGATGCGGTATCACGCCTGCGTGACTCACAGCTGGGTGACCCCAAGGTGCACGACATTGCCAATTACATTGTCAAGGGCAAACTCTGGCAGGCCTTCGACTCGGAAAAGCAGGTTGTGCTGCTGATTGACGAAATCGACAAGGCCGACATCGAGTTTCCCAATGACCTGCTGCTGGAACTGGACAAGATGGAGTTCCATGTCTATGAAACCCAGCAACGTGTGCAGGCCCGCCATCGTCCCATCGTCATCATTACCAGCAACAATGAAAAGGAATTGCCGGACGCATTTTTGCGGCGCTGCTTTTTCCACTTCATCAAATTCCCCGACGCGGTTACCATGGAAAAAATCGTGGCGGTGCACTACCCGACCATCAAGAAGGATCTGCTGTCCCAGGCCATGGATATTTTCTTTGATGTCAGGAAAGTGCCTGGTCTGAAGAAAAAGCCTTCTACGTCAGAGCTGATTGACTGGCTGAAGCTGTTGCTGGCCGATGATATTCCCGATGAGATTCTTAAAAACCAGGATATGAAAAGCGCCATCCCGCCGCTTTATGGAGCGCTGCTGAAAAATGAGCAAGACGTTCATTTGCTGGAGAAAATCGCTTTCATGCACCGAGCCAAACGGTAACGGTGACGTGTTATGTTGATCCGGTTTTTTAATGCATTGCGTCGGGAGAAAATTCCGGTCAGCCTGGACGAGCTGTTCACGCTGCTGGAGTGTCTGAAGCAAAATTTTGCGTTTGCCGACATGGAGCAGTTTTACCTGCTTGCCCGCCTGTGCATGATCAAGGATGAAAAATACTACGACCGTTTTGATCGCGCATTTTCCCGTTACTTCAAGGAGCTGTCGGTACTGGACGATCTGCTGCGCGATGCCATCCCGGATGAATGGTTACGACGCCAGTTTGAAGCCAGCCTGAGTGAAGAAGAGCGGGCCATGATCGAATCCATGGGTGGGCTGGACAAACTGATGGAAGAGTTTCGCAGACGCCTGGAAGAACAGAAGGAGCGTCACGAAGGCGGCAACAAATGGATAGGCACCGGAGGGACCTCGCCGTATGGTGCCTACGGATTTAACCCGGAAGGTATCCGTATTGGTCAGGATGAAGGGCGCGAAGGCCGTGCGGCCAAAGTCTGGGATCGACGCGATTATCGCGACCTGGATGACACGCTGGAAATTGGTACTCGCAACATCAAACTGGCATTGCGGCGCCTGCGTAAATTCGCCCGGGTTGGCGCCCAGGATGAACTGGATATTGATGACACGATTTCGTCGACGGCCCGCAAGGGCGGACTGCTGGATATCAAGATGGTCCCGGAGCGCCACAATTCGGTCAAGGTGCTGATTTTTTTTGACGTCGGCGGATCCATGGATCCTTATGTGCAGTTGTGTGAAGAGCTGTTCTCGGCGGCACGTACTGAGTTCAAGCATCTGGAGTACTTCTACTTCCACAATTTCATTTACGAATCGGTGTGGAAGCAGAGTCGGCGGCGCCAGGCGGAAACGACGCCGCTTTTCGATATACTGCACAAGTATGGCAAGGACTATAAGGTCATCTTTGTTGGTGACGCGACCATGGCACCGTATGAGATTACTCATGTGGGCGGCAGTATCGAACATTACAATGAGGAGGCAGGCGCCACGTGGATGCAGCGCCTGACTGACAATTTCGATCATATCGCGTGGATCAATCCGGTACCCAGGGAGCACTGGGAACACGGTTATTCCATCGCGGTGGTCCGACAACTGCTGGAGGATCGTATGTATCCGCTATCCGTCAAAGGTCTGGAAGAGGCGATGACCTACCTCAGCAAGTAAACAGTAACCATAACAATCAAAGCAGTGTCCCAGGAGACCCGCACTATGTTTGCAGCACAGCCGATGTCAACTGCGCCCGATCTGAATCCGGGTCAGTTTGCACAGATTGTCGATATTTTCGAGTATGCATTCAAACATTACGCCGATAAACCCGCGTTCAATTGTCTGGGTCACACCATCACTTATGCAGAGCTTGACGAGCATAGTGCCCGGTTTGCCAGCTGGTTGCGTGACAAAAGTGGTCTCAGGGCGGGTGATCGCATTGCTATCCAGATGCCCAACCTGCTGCAGTTTCCCGTGACCGTCGTCGCGGCTGCTCGAGCTGGCCTGGTGATCGTCAACACCAATCCGTTGTACACGGCCCGTGAGATGAAACATCAGTTCAGCGACTCCGGCGTCAAGGGTATCGTCATTCTGGAAAATTTCTGTGACAAACTCGAATCGATTATCAAGGATACCGACATAGAATGTGTGGTAGTGACACAACTGGCTGACATGCTGCCGCAGCCCAAACGTTTGCTGATGAACCTGGCGGTCAAATACCTCAAGCGCATGGTGCCGTCGTGGTCCATCCCCGGTGCAGTCACCTGGTCTGATGCACTGGACTGTGCAGCAGAGAAGCGGCCAGCGCCAGACAGCGGTACCGATGTTGCCATCGTACTCTACACCGGTGGGACCACCGGCCTGGCAAAAGGTGCCATGCTTACCCACAGCAATCTGGTGCACAACATGATGCAGCTGCGTGAAGTCAGCAAACCACTAATCAAAGACGGCCAGGATGTGATTGTGGCGCCGTTGCCGCTGTATCACACCTACGCCTTTATGTTTCACTGCCTGGCCGGAGTTTATGCGGGCAACCTCAGTGTGCTGATACCCAATCCACGCGATCTTGACGGCTTGATCAAGACCCTGAAGTCGTTGCCGCAGATCAATGGTTTTGTGGGCATCAATACCCTGTTTCTGGCGATGAGCCGGCACAAGGACATTGGCCAGGTTGATTTCAGCGAGATGCGTTTCACTGGTGCCGGTGGCATGGCACTGACCATCAGTGTTGCGGAGGAATGGCAACGGGTCACCGGCTGCCAAGTCTATGAAGGTTACGGCCTGACCGAGTGCTCACCGGTGGTCAGCGTTAATCCGCATGACAAGGTCAAGATCGGCACGGTCGGGCCGCCCGTGCCCGGAACCGAGATCAAAACCGTGGACGACGACGGCAATGACCTGGGCCTCAACGAAAAAGGTGAGCTGTGGGTGCGCGGTCCGCAGGTGATGAAAGGTTACTGGCAGAATGAAGCGGCCACCCGCGAGGCGATTACCGAGGATGGCTGGTTCAAGACCGGTGATTTTGCCAGGATCGACGAAGAGGGTTTCATCAAGATTGTCGATCGCAAAAAGGATCTCATTATCGTTTCCGGCTTTAACGTGTTCCCAAGTGAAGTTGAAGAAGTGGTCAATTCCCATCCGGGTGTGGCGGAAAGTGCCGCCATTGGAGTGGCCAGTGAAAAAAGCGGTGAGGCGATCAAGCTGTTTGTTGTGCGTCGCGATAACGTGCTGACCATTGATGACATCACTGCGCATTGCCGGGAAAACCTGACGGCCTACAAAGTGCCCAAGGAGATCGTGTTTGTTGATGATCTGCCCAAATCCAACGTCGGCAAGATCCTGCGCCGCGAGATCCGAGAGCAGGAGCTGAAGAAGCATCAGTAAGCAGCAGTTATGAGTAAGGATTTGCGAAACCGGATCAAGCAGTGCCTGAGTGCAGATCAATTTGTATTGCAACAGGCACTGTCACGCCTGAACAGACAGATCTGTCTCTTATACACATCTGACGCTGCCGACGATCTACTCTGTGTAGAT